>ERZ1066130.25-NODE-25-length-94818-cov-11.702532_pt1 | contig 94818 bp, 87 predicted proteins | sample MGYA00382777_ERZ1066130 | MGnify/ENA primary metagenome ERZ1066130 (study PRJEB33369, sample SAMEA5778360) | biofilm metagenome | biome: Industrial cooling water; feature: Water cooling tower basin; material: Biofilm | place: United Arab Emirates | collected...
GCTAACACACTTTTGGCGTCATGCGGAGTGACATGCTTATATCCAATTGGGCTTTAGTGCTGGGTTGACAGTTTTGTGTTCCGAAATCCCGCACGAATGCCAAGCGTGGGAACGTTAGCAGTTGTTGCTAACAAGAGCAGCTTTTTAAATTGAATTCTGCTCACACTTGATGTCAGAACAAGCGGATAAACTCTTGGGTAATGTTCTGCCATGAATATGAAGTCGCTATTTCTAACTTCGGTTATTAACTTCTGCTGACTAAATTTAGGCCATGAGGTGGTTGAGTCTCTGTTGGGTAGTAGCGATATGGGCAGGATTTACTGCCTGCACACCCTCGCGGCCCCTGGTGCCCTCGGAGAATGAGCGGCTCTACCCTCTGAACGATCTGGAGCATTTTATTGACACCACCAACCGGCTTACCATTCAGGAACTCAGCGCGCCTGCATCCGCTCAACTATTCAAACGCACCAATTCCTATCAGAATGCCGATTACCTGCCCGGAGCTTCCTACTGGATCCGGTTTTCACTGCCACGGCCGCTGGCCATGGATGAGTTTCGGCTGATCGAATTCTATGATCAGACCATCGACTCGCTGGAAGTACATCGCGTGCTGAAGGATGGATCGGTGGAGTCCTTTCGCATGGGTGATCACCATCCGTTTGTGCAACGCACCTACCGGCATAAAAACTTTGAAATGATGGTGAACCCTCAAACCGATGAGGGAACGTACTATTTTAAAGTGCGCTCACATGCTTTTGCAGACATCCGCATGGCCTACCGCACGGTGGATCGTTTCGTCTACTATGCGCTGAACGAGTATTTCCTCTACGGCACCTTTTACGGCATGATCCTGATCATTGCACTGTATAATTTTCTGGCCTACCTCGCCATCCGCGAAATCAAAAACATTTTTTACATCTTTTACATCCTTAGTGTGGCCCTGTATGCCATGAGTCTGGATGGTATCGGGTTTCAGTATTTGTGGCCGGAATTTCCGCAATGGAACGATCGTGCCACCGGGGTGGCCTTGTATCTGGTGATCATGTGGGCCATTATTTTTACGAGGCGTTTCCTGAGTACCCAGACACAAGTACCTCGCCTGGATCGGGTGTTGGTTTATCTGATGGTGGTGCGAACGTTGATGATGGTAGTGGCGTGGTTTTTCATGCCCCAGCTTTTTGCTTTTCAGAATTTAGACATCATTCCGCTTTCGCTGATTTTCTATACGGGCATCCACGTCTGGCGCAATGGCTACCGGCCCGCCCGTTATTTTGTGGTGGCCTATGGTCTGCTATTTCTGGGTTTTTTTATCAAGACCCTGGTGTATTTTGATGTGCTGCCCTTTACCATCCTGTCGCATTACAGTTTGCACCTGAGCTTTGTATTGGAGATGCTGTTTTTGACGGCCGCCCTGGGCGATCGTATCCGCATCTTAAAAGACAATCGCGACCGCGCCCTTCGCAGGATCATCCATCAGCACGAGGTGAACATGCAACTTCAAACCAAAGTCAATCGCGAGCTGGAGCAAAAAGTAAAGGAACGCACGCTGGAGCTGGATGAGAAAAATGTGGCGCTGGAGGAGAGCAACCAAAAGCTGGTGCAGCAAGCCAAAGAGATCAACCAGATCAATTCGCTGCTGGATCTCGACAACTGGAAGCTCAAAAACAAAGTAAAGGAAGTATTGGAGGGGCGTCTCCATGAAAAGACCATGACGTATGAGGAGTTCCGGACGCTTTATCCGGACACCCTTTCCTGCTATCGCTTTTTAGAAGAGCTGAAATGGAAGACGGGCTTTCAGTGCCGGAAGTGTAGCAACACCAAATATTTTGAGGGAGCGAGCAAATTTGCCCGCAGGTGTACGCGCTGTGGATATCATGAATCCATAACCGCTTACACCATTTTCCAGGGTATAAAAATACCGTTGGAAAAAGCGTTTTTTATCGCGTACCTGGCAGTGGCAGGCAAGAAGGGAGTCACGCTGGATAGTATCAGCCAGCAACTTGACCTTCGCCTAAATACGGTCTGGTCTTTTAAGAAGCGGGTGTTGGAGCGGGTGGAAGAGTTTTCTGAGCGGGGCGACCGCTTGCACGCGTCACGGTGGGAGGAAATCATATTGATTGCCGAGGAAAATGCTTCCCGAAGGCCGAAGGAAAAATCATCGGCCAGGATGAAGATTCAGGACGAATAGAAGTCCATTGTTATCCAACCGCAAAAATGGCCTTTGGTTTTCTTTCAAAATGGCCAGTAATCGTTTGAAATCGATGTTTTTTTAACGGTAAAACCCTGACAGGTTTAAGAGTGCAATCGATTCCTGTTTGTGCTGATTTTTGAAAAAAAATTTAGAGAAACTGTTGTTTGGTTGAAACTTGAACTGCGCTCGAGATATAAAAAGCGCAGCCTATGACCCATAAACTACTATCTATTTGTTTGTTTGTCAGCCTCTTAGCCTCAAGTGCCTGGGCGCAATCGCGACAGGTAAGCGGGAAAGTTACTTCTAAGGATGACGGCCTGGGTATGCCCGGGGTAAATGTGTTGATTCAGGGGACTGCTAAAGGGACGACCACCGATCTGGAAGGTAACTTTAACATCCAACTGGATCCAGGCGAAAACAACCTTGTTTTCACATTTGTCGGTTATAAATCGTTGGTGGTGGAGGTAGGAGCCCAGACACAATTGAATGTTTCGCTGGAAACGGACATCACTGCCCTGGAGGAAGTGGTAGTGGTGGGGTATGGAACGCAAAGGAAGGTTGATATTACAGGTTCCATTACACAATTGGAGGGACAAGAGATATCGAAGCAGTCTTCTATAAATCCGATCAGCTCGCTTCAAGGTAAAGTAGCTGGTGTTCAAATTACGAATTCAGGCGCGCCTGGTTCGGCTCCACAAATCCGAATACGGGGAACTGGATCTGTTTATGGTTCACCAGATCCGCTTTATGTGGTAGACGGAGTATGGGTGTCCGATGCTACATTTATTAATCCTGCGGATATTGAAAACATCAGTATCTTAAAAGACCCTTCATCGCAATCCATTTATGGTGTCAGGGCCGCCAATGGGGTTGTTTTAATCACCACCAAAAAAGGAATTCAAGGGCGGAAGCCATCCATTACCTATGATGGCTTTGTGGGCAATCAAATAGCAACCAATCTGGTCGATATGGCCAGTGGCCCCGAATATGCACAAATGATTAACGAATTGGATGCGATCAATGGAGTAACAACTCTTCGTTTCCAGAATCCGGCCAGCTACGGAACAACCGATTGGTATCGTCAGATTCTTCGCAGTGCTTATATCTCAAATCATAACCTTAGCATTACCGGAGGTAGCGAAAATTCAAATTACAATTTCTCATTGGGATATCTTAAGCAGCAAGGCACGGTGAAATCTAATGACTTTGAACGATTTACCCTGCGATTACAAAATGACATACGCCCACTTTCATTTGTCAAACTGGGTTATTCATTTAATGGCTCCATCAATACCAGCAATGATGTGAACAACGGTATCTTCAATCAGATGTATACAGCAGCACCATTGGTGCCGGTTTACTATGCCGATGGTACCTATGGTGATCCCAGCGATTTTGGAGTAGGAAACTCGAATTTATTCAACCCTCAGGTAACGATTGATTTTAACGATCAGGTGAGTCGGAATTACCGGTTGGTGGCAAATGCCTATGCAGAAATTGACTTTGCCAAACATTTTAAGTTCAGAAGCAGCCTCGGAACAAATTTTGGACAGAATGAGATTGAATCATTTACTCCAGTTTATGCGGCCACGTTGAGCCAGCGTGCTACTATTTCTTCTCTCTCCAGAACCCGGTCAGAGGTACGGGATTGGTTATTGGAAAATACCGTCACCTATCAAAATAATTTTAAGGAACATTCCCTTAATGTATTAGTAGGTCAAGGATCGCAATATTATAGAACTTATGGATACAGATTCGGGATTCAGAACGTGCCTACAAACAATAATGGGGAGCGATATTATTCCTTGGGCGATCCTGGAACGCTGACATTTGATGATACATCGGATGATCGTAGTTCCTTAACTACTGTTGTTTCTTATTTCGGTAGAATCGGATATGGATTTAAAGATCGATACTTATTGAACGTCACATACCGAATGGATGGTCTTTCAAAATTTAAGGATGTGGATAAGTGGGGATATTTCCCCTCCGTTGGTGCCGGTTGGATTGTTTCGAGAGAATCATTCATGCAAAACCAATTAATATTTGATCATTTAAAATTGCGAGGAAGTTGGGGGATTGTTGGAAACAGCAGTGTTCCGGCAAACTTGGCTGAGCAACAAGTCAGCCGCAGAAATGAATATGCGTACGTTGACCCGAATGGTAACATCTTTCCAGGATCTAACATAGACACGCAAATTCCTCCGTCAACTACTTGGGAACAAACCATTGGAACCAACATTGGATTTGAGGCGGCTTTTTTGAAGAACAAGTTAACAGCCGAGGTTGATTATTACCAGCGCAAGACAGTTGATGCGATTTTTGCGATCCCCATTCTTGGATCGTTGGGAACTCAAAGCGGAACGATCATTGGTAATCAGGCCGACTTTTTAAACAAGGGGTGGGAATTTTTAGTCTCCTGGAATGATCAACTAAATGAGAATTTTTCTTATTCTGTTAGTGCAAACGTAAGCTTCAATCAAAATGAAGTTACGAAAGTATTGACCGGATCGAACCCTATTGATGTAGGTGTTGGAACTACCGGTGGTGCTACAAATACCCGAACCATATTAGGTCAACCTATAGGTATATTTTATGGATTAAATGTGGCCGGAATATTTCAATCACAAAGCGATATTGACAGCTATGTTTCCAATACAGGAGCAATCATCCAGCCAACCGCCAAGCCGGGTGATTTTAAATATACAGACATGAATAATGATGGAGTTATTGATGGGAAAGACCGGGTAGTTCTGGGAAATCCTAACCCTCGTGTTCTGTATGGTATTAACACTAATTTCGCTTACAAACGATTTGACTTTACCTTGGATTTACAGGGCATTGGCGGGGTAGAAATTTACAACGCGGCTTTAGGTTTTAGATTTGGAACGGAGAATTTTACCAAGGATTTTTTTGATAACCGTTGGAACGGAGAGGGAACTTCCACCACATATCCTTCTGCGAATGTGGGGGGTGGAAATAACTACGTCTCAAACTCCTTTTTTGTAGAAAACGGAAGTTATCTGCGAATCAGAAATATTCAGGTAGGGTATACCTTACCAACTCTGAATAAATGGAAGATCAGTAAAGCGAGGGTGTATCTGAATGCCCAAAACGCATTAAATCTTTTTGGGTATCGCGGCTTTAATCCGGAGGTGGGGGGAGGCCCCACACGTGCCGGGGTTGACTCCAACTTATACCCTTTGTATGCTACCTATAATTTAGGCTTAAATGTTACATTTTAATTAATACAACTATGGAAAAGTGTAGAAATATTCAAGCGATGAAGTTGTTGATTTTGACATTCCTGTTAACAATTGCCACAGCCTGCAGTGATTCTTTTCTGGATGTACCCCCGCAAGGAAAAGTGAAGGCTGAGGATTTTTTCTTAACCGAAGCGGATGCCACTGAAGCTGTTAATTCGATTTATGGTAACTTAAGAGGCTGGACAAATGTTGCCTTTGCACCGATGGCGCTTGAGAGCCTAGGATCTGATGATGCAGAAAAGGGCAGTGATCCCTCGGATGCTTCTTTCCTGAATGCGTTCGATAATTTTACCGTAACGGCTACCGAAGGTCAGATCTATGATTTTTGGAGTGGCAGATATCTTGACATTAACCTTTGCAACCAATTAATCGACAACATACAGAACATTCCGATGAATGAAGGCTTAAAGGCCCGGTATGTTGCCGAAGCAAAATTTGCACGCGCATATGCTTACTTTCGGTTGGTAAGGGCTTTTGGAGATATTCCCCTTCGCTTGACCGTGCCCAAAGGTGCCTCTGAGTTTAATATTCCCCGAACTCCTAAAGCAGAAGTGTACGCGGCTATTGAACGCGATTTAACCGAAGCGGCTAGTGTTTTGCCAGTATCCTACACAGGGAGTGATATAGGCAAGTTTACCCGGGGAGCGGCCTTATCGCTGAATGCCAAAGTAGCGATGTATCAAAATAAGTGGACCGAAGTAAGAGACTTGACCAATCAGGTAATTGCGCTCGGGTACACTCTTTTTCCCAACTACTATCAATTGTTTAGGGTGGCCAATGAAAATTCCAGCGAATCAATTTTCGAAATTCAGGCTACTCTTGTGCCGGGCAATGGCGCAGTTTCAAACTCCCAATATTCACAGATCCAAGGTGTGCGTGGCACGGACGCAGGATGGGGATTTAATGTTCCGACTCAGGATTTGGCTGATTTTTATGAGGCCGGAGATCCCCGGAGAGATGCAACTATCATCTTTAGCGGAGAAATAACACCTGATGGTGATGCAATACCTTCCAATACACCCAATCCCAGATACAATCAAAAGTCTTATGTTCCATTTAGTCAACTTGATTTGCAACTGACCCCCGGTTGTCAACAAAATGTACGGGTTATTCGATTTGCAGATGTACTTTTAATGAATGCTGAAGCAAACAATGAATTAGGAAATGCATCGGCTGCCCTGGCATCATTAGAACTCGTCAGAGCGAGGGCACGTAACGGTAACAATGCCATCTTGCCACAAGTCACCACGACAGATCAAGCACAATTGCGTCAAGCTATCTGGAGAGAAAGACGGGCCGAACTAGCTATGGAATTTGATAGGTACTTTGACGTAATCCGACAAGGTCGGGGATTGCAAGTATTCGGGCCCAAGGGCTGGAAGGCTAATAAAAATGAGGTTTGGCCAATACCTCAGCGGGAAATTGATTTAAGCTCCGGTGTATTGGTACAAAACCCAGGTTATTAATTTTAACTATAAAAGCATATGAAAAGAAAAATTGCAATCTATATTCTATCTGTCATCTCATTGTTGACAGTGATCAGTTGTTTTGATGAGTTTGACCCTAATAGCTACAAGCCTGTGTTTACTATTAATGGTTTTTCTGCTACAGATGAAATCAAGATTTCATCATTGGTAGCGTATTGGCCATTTGACGGCTCTTTAAAGGAAGAGAAATCAGGTGTTTCTGGCGAAAATAGCGGAACAACCTTTGTCAATGGATTTAAAGGACAGGCACTTAATTTAAACGTTGCAAACAAATCGTATATCACCTTTGACCCTGGTTCTGCCATCACGGGTTTGCAAAGTTTTACTATTTCGTTTTGGGTTAATCCTGTTTTCGTAGATCAAAATTCAGATAATGGCATTGATGGAATTCTGGGTTTGGTAAACTTGTCCAACCCTGCTGGTTTTTGGGGTAACATTGACTGGTTTGTGGAGAATGGCAGTAACCCAAATGCAGCAAAAATTGTTGCACACGTGGTTAGTGGATCAAGCGAAACGTGGATGAATGTCTCTAACTATAAGGGCCTTTTTAATGCATGGTCGAATCATACACTGACCTACGATGCAACGACTTCCAAGTTTACATATTATATAAACGGTTCGGTCGGCACCACCGCAAACGCAGGTTGGTCGGGGCCTATTCAATTTGTTGGTAGTGGTCCCATGGTTTTTGGAGCAGTTCAGTTTCAAACAACTCCAAGCATTGGTTGCTGTGGGAACCAACCTTGGGCAAGTTATCTGACTGGGCAGTTAGATGAAGTCCGAATTTATAATACCGCTTTGAGCAGCGATGAAGTAAGAGCCCTTGTGGTACTACAGGGAAAAGGAAAGTAGTTTTACTGGTTTGCTTGTTGTTTGAAAGTCTCCCCCTTCAAAAGGGGAGGCTTTTTTTCGCCTTCATTTCTTAAAACAACACCATTGAATAGATTCTGTTTTTTTGGCATAGCCATTAGTATTAGTTCATTTTTTGCTGGATGCACAGAAGAGCAATCAGAGTCAGATTTAACCGTCCTGAATGTCAGTATTGGTCAGGTAGTTCTTGATATAACACAAGAAGAAAATCCGGGGGTGCCCAACAATGCTCCTATCCTGATTGAGTTTAATCGCCCTGTCAATGCGGCTTCCATCAAAACGGCACTGGTCTTGTTAAAAGCATCAGTAGAGCCAATTTCCTTTTCCCTGGTTTTATTGAATGAGAATAGGCTTGTTTCTATTACCCCGACTAACCTACTCGAGAACAACACGATTTATGAAATTAACATTTCATCCAGCCTGACCAGCCAAACTGGTGAGAACTTTGTTCCAGTTGCCTTTAAATTTAAAACACAACCAGGTGAGCTCTCATTAACTCTGATAAAATTTGGTGATGAAACTGTGGGCTCGGATCGCGTAAGTAATGTGCCTTTAAATGTCATGGCATCCTTACAGTTTAATCGCGCCCTGAATCCAACCTCCATAAACCCTGCTAACATCATGGTTCAGGCAAAGGCACAATTTTTTCCCATAGTAGCAACACTGACAAACAACAACACAACGTTATTGATTACGACCGAACAAAATCTTCTGAACTTTGGAAAATTCGAGTTGGTTCTTTCTAAAAACGTGGTGGGGGCGTCAGGCGAAACCTTCCCGGGTTACACACAAACATTTTACACCACGTCAGACTCACCTCCCAAGTTTCCGGTCATTTCGGATGAGGAACTCTTAACAAAAGTTCAACAGCAAACTTTTCGCTATTTCTATGACTTTGCCCACCCGGCCAGCGGGATGGCGCGTGAACGAAACACCTCGGGTGATCTGGTCACCTCCGGAGGCTCTGGTTTTGGCATCATGTCGCTTATTGTGGGAATGGAGCGGGGGTTTATTACTCGTGCGCAAGGCCTCACCCGGCTCGATAAAATCCTTGATTTCCTGGAAACCTGCGACCGGTTTCAGGGTGCCTGGCCTCATTGGATCAACGGCAACACGGGTAAAACCATCCCCTTCAGTGCCAATGATAATGGAGCTGACCTGGTCGAAACTTCCTTTCTGGTGCAAGGGCTGCTCACCATGCGGCAGTATCTCAATACAGCTCTTGCCGAAGAACAGCAACTCGTTCACCGGATCAATACCCTTTGGCAGACAGTGGAATGGGATTGGTTCACGCGTGGCGGTCAAAACGTTTTATACTGGCATTGGTCTCCCGACAAGGCGTGGGCGATGAATATGACCATCAGTGGGTATAATGAATCGCTGATTACATACGTTCTGGCAGCAGCCTCACCAACTCATGCAATTAACCAGAGCGTATATACCAACGGATGGGCCAGAAACGGAGCGATTGTTAACAACAAGTTATTCTATAACATTAAACTGCCGCTCGGATATGATCTGGGAGGACCGCTCTTTTTTAGTCACTACTCTTTTCTTGGGTTAGATCCCTCAAATCTGTCAGATACGTATGCGAATTATTGGGAACAGAATGTTCATCACGCACGCATCAATAGAGCTTATTGTATAGCTAACCCCAGAAACTTTGTGGGATACAGTGAACAAAACTGGGGCTTAACGGCCAGCGATAATCACCTTGGTTATTCGGCTCACTCACCTACCAATGATCTGGGGGTGATCTCACCCACGGCAGCGTTGTCATCGATGCCGTACACACCTGCCGAAAGCCTGGATGCGTTACGATTTTTTTATTACACGATGGGTGATCGGCTGTGGGGGGAGTATGGATTTTATGATGCCTTTAACGTTACAGAGGGATGGATAGCCAGTTCCTATCTTGCCATTGATCAGGGACCTATTATTGTCATGATTGAAAATCATCGGACCGGTTTATTGTGGAATCTGTTTATGTCTGCTCCCGAAGTTCAAACCGGCCTTACCAGGTTGGGTTTTACCTATTGATGTGATTGTTTATGACGCGCAATGAATTTTTGAAAATCAGTACCAGTGCCGGAGTGGCTTATCTGGTAAGCACGCTGCCCTCGGTGGGTGCCACGCCTGCTGAAAAAATCAGAGTGGGGATCATTGGGTGTGGCAGTGTTTCCGGACAGTACTTACCTCACTTAAGCAAATCCGCTCATGTAACGTTGGTGAGCGCTTGCGATATCATCGTAGATCGGGCATACCAGCAAGCCCGGCAGTTTGCCATTCCACATGTGTATCCAAATATTGATCTCATGCTTTCCGGGGCGCCATTTGATCTTTTGGTAAACCTGACCGATATGCAGGAACACGAACGATTGAATAAGAAAGCACTCCTGGCAGGAAAACATGTGTGGAGCGAAAAGCCGATGGCTAATACCTATCGTGCTGGCAAAGAGCTTCTGGAATTGGCACGTGAAAAAAAGCTACGCATCTGGGGCGCACCGGCCGTAGTCAACAGTCCGCAGTTTGCTTTTATGTCACGCACCATTCAGGCAGGCACACTGGGTAAAGTGGCGGCAGCCCATGCCCACTATGGACACCTGGGGCCTACATGGTCATCTTTTTTTTATGAAACGGGCGGTGGGAGTTTACCTGATCTGGGGGTTTACAACCTTGCTACCCTTACCGGGTTGTTAGGTCCTGCCCGATCGGTGACTGCGATGACAAGCATTGTTACCAAAGAACGAATCATTGATGGCAAAGGAAAGATAACGGTGCAGGCGGAAGACAATGCCATGGTCATCATGGATCATGGAGGAGGAACGCTTTCTCATGTACAATGTGGCTTTAACTATTTTGATCCTTATGGACATGGTGGGAAAGGTCAGGACCGGCACACCATTTCCATCTGGGGGACTAAAGGAAACATGGGGCTGGTGGGTTATGATTGGGCTCCTTTTGGAGTAGATGTGGCCACCACCGATCATGAACAGACCCAGCGTTTTGTTTCTGACACGAGCGGATATGTCTGGCAAGAGGGCGCCACGGTTGTTGCTTCTTCGTTGCTTCAGAAAACAGAACCATTGATAGCAGCCGAGCACGCCTTGCACGTTTTAGAGATTATTGAAGCAGCCCGCGAATCGGGGAGTAGCGGGAAAAAAATTTCGTTACAATCAAGCTTTCCATGGCCCCTGGTACAATGAAAAAGGCAGGAACTATTCCAGGACTGACCGGATGCTGTGTATCCATCATTACGCTGATGTTTCTTTCATGCATGGAGAAACCTGTAGAATACTTGACGGTTCCGGATACCTATTGCAACCCCATGAATCTGGACTATGCTTATGTGCCTTCTACCCATACGTATTACGCCCAGGACGAATCGCATCGCAGTACAGCCGATCCTGCTATCGTAAACTTCCGGGATACCTTATTCTTGTTTTCCACCAACCAAAACGGATATTGGTGGAGTGCGGACATGCGCCAATGGAATTTTGTCAAGCAGGATTTCAAAAGCAATGGTAAGGCTGCGGATAATGTATGTGCTCCCGGAGCCTGGGCCTGGGGCGATACCTTATTGTTCATTCCTTCGTTTGCGGCACCTGATCCAATGCCTTTGTATTTCAGCACGGACCCAACGCATGGACGCTGGCAAACACTGACCGATTCATTTGCCGTAGCTACCTGGGATCCTTCTTTTTTTAAAGACGATAATGGTAAGGCCTATGTTTATTGGGGCAGCAGCAATACCCTTCCTTTGTATGGTATGGAACTGAACCCTCAGAATAAGTACCAACCCCAGGGCGAAAGAAAAGAGCTTTCAAAACTTTTTCCGGAAGAACATGGATGGGAACGCTTTGGTCAGGATCATCAGGACACCACCATAGCGCCCTACACCGAAGGTGCCTGGATGACGAAACACGGTGGAAAATACTATTATCAATATGCAGCACCCGGTACCGAATGGAACGTTTATGCAGATGGTGTTTTGGTAGGGGATCATCCCCTCGGTCCGTTTGTATATCAGAACTACAATCCCTTTTCCTTTAAGCCCGGTGGTTTTATCACCGGGGCAGGTCATGGGAGCACCTTTCAGGATAGGTATGGTAACTATTGGCATACAGCCACCATGCTCAACTGGATCAAATATAAATTTGAGCGAAGGTTAGGAATCTTTCCGGCAGGATTTGATGCCGATGGTCAGTTGTATTGCATCACTGCTTTTGGCGATTATCCTCACTATCACGCATCAAAAGCCAGAGACCATACCCAGTCAACGTTTACCGGCTGGATGATGCTTTCCTATAACAAAAAATCATGGGCTTCCTCCTCCTTATCGGGTCATGATCCTTCCCTCGCCTTCAATGAAAATATCCGCGATTATTGGAGTGCAGCTACCGCTGATCCCGGAGAATACCTGGCAGTAGATTTAGGAGCGAGTCATCCCATCTATGCATTGCAAATCAACTATGCAGATCAGGATGCCCAACGGAAAGACAAGCAATACACCATTTACCATCAGTATATAATTTATCATAGCGAAGATGGCCATGACTGGAAGCCCCTGATTGACAAAAGCAAAAATCAAACAGATGTGCCGCACGACTATGTGCAACTGAAAAAGCCGTTTCGGGCAAGGTATCTCAAACTGGAAAATGTTCACATGGCAGATGGGAAATTTGCCATTGCCGGATTTCGTGTTTTTGGTAAAGCAGAGGGAACGGTGCCCCCTCCGGTTGAAAATTTTTCAGTTACCAGACATACCGATACTCGCGAGGCTACCTTTCAGTGGAACCCGACTCCCACGGCTTACGCATATCATATTTATTATGGCATTCACCCTGATAAGTTGTATAACTGTCTGATGGTGCATGACAGCGCCCGGTACTATTTTCGGGGACTCAATAAAGGGGTTTCATACTATGCACGCATCGAGGCCTTGGGCGAGACAGGCGTTTCAGAAAAGTCATCTGTGATCAATTTTTAATCCATGTTGAAGAATATCCACTCTTTGTATATGAAAAATTACTTTCTCATCGGACTTGTCGTATTGGTCTTTTTTTCCTGTCGTTCCTCCAAAGAAGACCGACCGGAGGCAACGATCTCAGACGATTCATTGTTCACCCTGGTGCAATACAGGACGTTTCAATATTTCTGGGACGGAGCCGAACCTGTTTCAGGGGCAGCACCAGAGCGTATTCATTTAGATAATGACTATCCTGACCATGATAAAAGTGTGGTTACTTCGGGAGGAACCGGTTTTGGCATCATGGCTATTCTGGTAGGTATCGAAAGAGGTTTTATCACCCGGAGCGAGGGAGAACAACGATTAACCAAACTGGTCGATTGGTTATCAAAGGCCGATCGTTTTCATGGCGCCTGGCCACACTGGATGTATGGCGAAACCGGAAAAGTAAAGCCATTCAGCAAAAATGATAATGGTGGAGACTTGGTAGAGACGGCATTTCTGGTTCAAGGGCTTTTATGTGCGCGTCAGTATTTCAAAGACGGCAACGCACAGGAACAAGCGTTGGCTCAGAAGATGGACACCCTGTGGCGTGAAGTAGAATGGGACTGGTATCGCAACGATCAAAAAAATGTACTCTATTGGCATTGGTCGCCCGACAAAGCCTGGACGATGAATTTTCCGTTGGAAGGATACAATGAATGCCTGATCACGTATGTGCTGGCTGCAGCTTCGCCTACCCATACGATTCCGCCCGAAGTATATCATGAGGGATGGGCCAGAAATGGAGCCATCCGGAACGACAGCGCCCATCAGCAATATGGGTTGCATCTCGACTTGAAACATAACGGTGCCGCGCAATACGGGGGGCCTCTCTTCTGGTCACATTATTCTTACCTGGGCCTGGATCCGCGCAAACTCAAGGACGCGTATGCCGATTATTGGCAGCACAACGTCAATCATACCCTCATCAACTATCAATACTGTGTAGAAAATCCATTAGGTTATAAAGGATATGGTCCTCATTGCTGGGGACTGACAGCCGGCTATTCGGTTAACTTTTATGCGGCCCATAGCCCCAATGAGGATAAAGGAGTCATCACGCCATCGGCAGCTCTTTCTTCATTTCCGTATACCCCCCGGCAAAGCCAGGCAGCCATGCGTTATTTCTACGATAGTTTGGCTCCCGGTATCCTGGGAGACTATGGTTTTTATGATGGCTTTAGTGAACATGTAAACTGGCAGAAGCCATGGTACCTGGCCATTGACCAGGGGCCTATTGTGGTGATGATGGAAAATCATCGGAGTGGGTTACTCTGGAATTTATTTATGTCTTGTCCGGAAGTAAAACAGGGCCTGACCAAACTTGGATTTACCTATTAGTATTATGAAAAAACTCTTGTGCATTGGGTGTTGGGCTGTTGTGGTTTCCTGTTCCCAACCCCCTACTCCGGCTTCGGTAATGGATGCAAAAATTGATTCGCTGCTGTCCGTGATGACGCTGGAGGAAAAAATAGGACAACTCAACCTTCCATCTGCCGGGCAATTCACCACCGGACAAGCGCAAAATTCTGACATCGCCAAAAAAATAGAGCAAGGTCAGGTAGGAGGTTTATTCAACATTAAATCGGTGGCTGCCATCAAAGAAATGCAACAAATAGCTGTAGAAAAAAGCCGCCTGAAAATTCCGTTGCTGTTTGGGATGGATGTTATTCATGGATATGAATCCGTTTTTCCTATTCCCCTGGGGCTTAGTTGCACCTGGGACATGCAAGCCGTTGAACAGAGTGCACGCATCGCTGCTCAGGAAGCCAGTGCCGATGGCATCAACTGGACTTTTTCGCCCATGGTAGACCTTGCCCGGGATGCCCGCTGGGGCCGCATCTCAGAAGGTAATGGTGAAGATCCTTATCTGGCCAGTGAAATCGCCCGTGCCATGATCAAAGGTTATCAGGGTGATGACTTAAGCGCTCCGAACACCATTCTATCCTGTACCAAGCACTATGCTCTCTATGGCGCAGCCGAAGCAGGCCGGGATTATAATACCGTAGACATGAGTCGTCAGCGGATGTACAACGATTATTTCCCACCGTACAAGGCAGCCGTAGAAGCCGGGTGCGGCAGCATGATGGCATCTTTTAATGAGATCGATGGCGTACCGGCCACTGCCAACAAATGGCTTCTCACGGAAGTGTTGCGCTCCCAATGGGGATTCAACGGTTTTGTGGTTTCAGACTATACCGGTGTGAGTGAAATGGTAGATCATGGCATTGGTAATTTGAAGGAGGTATCGGCCCGCGCCCTGGATGCCGGATTAGATATGGACATGGTAAGCGAAGGGTTATTGAATACGCTGGAACAATCCGTAAAAGATGGTTCCGTCCGCGAGGCTCAGATCGAAGAGGCCTGCAGACGGATATTGATAGCCAAGTATAAACTCGGTTTATTTGACGATCCCTACCGGTATTGCGATGAAGAGCGAGCCAAAAAAGAAATTTACACGGCCGAAAACCGCGCCATCGCGCGTCAGATTGCTACGCAGAGTTTTGTGTTGCTTCGAAACGAGGGCGATGTATTGCCTTTAAAAAAGAAAGGCACGATTGCGTTGATTGGCCCGTTGGCAAACTCATCGGTAAATATGGCTGGCACCTGGAGTGTGGCGGCCCGGCATGCCGAATCGGTTTCCCTTTTACAGGGATTGCAGAACGCGGTGGGTAATGAGGCAAAAGTTATTTATGCCAAAGGATCCAACCTGGACGAAGACGCAACGCTGGAAGCTCATGCTACCATGTTTGGTAAGTCGCTGAACCGCGATAGCCGTTCGGCCCAGGCGTTGCAGGAAGAAGCACTTCGCCTGGCCAGGAGTGCTGATGTGATTGTTGCTGCGTTGGGAGAATCAGCCGAGATGAGTGGAGAATCTTCCAGCCGGGTAAACCTTGAAATTCCCGGCACACAACGGGAGTTACTCAAAGCACTCATCAACACAGGCAAGCCCGTAGTTTTGGTCTTGTTCACCGGCCGGCCGTTAACCCTTCCATGGGAGAGCGAGCATGTGCCCGCCATCATGAACGTGTGGTTTGGTGGGAGCGAGGCAGGCGATGCGATTGCCGATGTTTTGTTTGGCGATGTGAATCCTTCCGGTAAACTCACGACCACCTTTCCTCAGCATGTAGGTCAGCTACCCATGTACTACGCATACAAAAATACGGGCCGTCCGCTGGCGGAGGGTAAATGGTTTTCTAAGTTTCGCTCCAACTACCTCGATGTATCCAATGAACCGGTCTATCCTTTTGGATATGGGCTTAGTTACACCACCTTTTCGTATGGTGAAGTCACGCTGGATAAAACAGAAACAACCTTGCAGGATGCTGTAACCGCCTCTATCGAAATCACAAACACCGGAAAAAGGGATGGAGCAGAAGTGGTTCAACTTTACCTTCGGGATTTGGTTGGGTCGGTGACCCGACCGGTCAAAGAACTGAAAGGATTTCAAAAGATTTTTCTGAAGGCAGGAGAGCGTAAAAAAGTGTCTTTCACGATTACCTCCAACGAGCTCTCTTTTTACAATGCCGATTTGAAATGGGTAGCCGAACCGGGCGCCTTTGAAGTTCAGATCGGAGGCAACTCACGTGACGTGAAAAAAGCCAGCTTTGTTTTGAAGTAAGAATGACTGATGAAACTGGCTCATAGGTGAGTTAACTTGCGGAGAAAGAGCCTGGCGGCAAGAATAGCTTCTTCCTTAACTGATGTGATGCAAATTCACTTAAGTGTGTCAGGTTGATCTCGATCAAATCGAGATCAACCTGACATTAGTTTGCAAGCTTTGCGTAGCATCAGTTACTTAAACCGCAGCTTAAAATACAGTAATGATGAAGCCAGTACCAGCGTCAGCATATTCGCTACGATTACCGGAACATCACCAATGATGATTCCGTAAATCAACCACAGCAAAACACCAAAGCAGAAGAACGAGAACATGCCCAATGATAAATCTTTGGCCGAGCCACTCTTCCAGGTTTTAATCACTTGTGGCAAAAAAGCGATGGTGGTGCATGATCCGGCAGCTAATCCAAGCAGTTGTGTAATATTCATAAACTCTAGTAATTTCTGTAGCAAAGATACGGGTATGCAACCTGCGGGTTGTGCCTGTGTAAGGTTATCTGCATTCTGGTAAGTTCAATCGTTTGCAGCTTTTTTTTCAGATTCTTTTCTTCTTAACGGATGTAAAGATGATCCCAACTATCATGTCATATCTTTCTATCACTTTTTTCATTTCTTCTTTTTCTTGAACAAAGCGATTAAGACTAGAACTAGGGCAATTGAAATTGCTATTGTATTTAATCCAAAAAAAATATCAGGAAAAAAAATGTCTAGCAGAACTACTGAAACCCCAATCACTACCGCAAGATTTCCAAAATTTATCTTCATACTTTTCCATTCCTCGCAGAGTTGCCTGCCTTTTCAACGGGTAATCACACTGTCGGGTATTATTGTTTGACAAACAAGATTGACTTGAATGAATTAACAAGTTTACCTTCCTTAAAAAACAACTGATCGAAGGGTAGCCTCGTTTCCAAATAGTCTTCTTTTTTGAGACCGAAGCAAACGAATAATTTATAAGTATTCGTCATTGGAGAATCAAAAAGGTATCGAAGCTTGTATGAAAGAAACTCCAATTCAATTTCTAAATCATCGGTTGACAGTAGAATGGGTTTATTATCACCTAGAACATATGTTTTGCCGTTGCTCAAAATTGAAATTCCGGCAAATTGAGTAGAATCATCTGAGACATCGATAACACTAACAGCTTTCCCGGTTACTAATGAATCAGTATGGTGTTTTTCAACCTTAACTAAATTTAGACCATGACATGCTCTATCGTTTGATTTCGTGTCTTCTGGAAAGAAATAAATACTGCTATCTTTTTGAAGCCAACGCCCTGATGCAAATTCAAAACGCCCATTAGAGTACACAAAAGAATTGCCTGGTTTTATATATAGTATTGCGGGAAGATGGTCTGGGAGCTGTTTTTGGGATAAAGGAACCTTATCTTCGTTAAAGGATGCTACCTTCATCCCACTATAAGTTCCCGTGACCCCTTGACTAAAGCTTGTATTGCTGAGGAAGACCAAGGCAAAAAAAGCAAATCCTCTAACCACTCTGCTGTCGCTTGTTTGTAACGCGTGCTTTTTTGCTCCACCTGGTTTTGACAAGGACATGTACGAAAATAGCTAATGGATGCTGTTTCGGCAAAAAGCCAGACAAACTAGCATGTACTTATCTGGGTTAACCGTTACCTCACCCAATAATCCGATTGACACGATGCTGGTATTTGATCCATCGATCCTGCCTCCGGACTGGCGATGGTTCGGATTGGAAACCCTTGGCGGGTTGTGCGGGGCCTGCCATTCACCATTCTTTTTGGGTAAATTTGGCCACTTTTTAAAGGGATAACCTCCAGGAACCGTAAAATCTTTGCATCTGCGTATTGCTTCCTGCCGTACTTATGATACCTTTGCAGTCCTAATTTTTGAAAGGTATAAAAAGATAAATATAAATGCCTACCATTCAGCAACTTGTAAGGAAAGGCCGGACTAAATTGAACTTCAAATCGAAGTCACCCGCCCTGGATTCCAACCCTCAAAAGCGTGGGGTTTGTACTCGCGTGTACACCACAACGCCTAAAAAACCTAATTCTGCCATGCGCAAAGTGGCCAGGGTTCGGTTGGTTAGCGGAAAAGAGGTAAACGCCTACATCATGGGCGAAGGCCATAACCTACAAGAGCACTCCATCGTGTTGGTGCGCGGGGGTAGGGTAAAAGATCTTCCCGGGGTGCGTTACCACATCATCCGTGGCGCCCTGGATACAGCCGGTGTAAACGGCCGGAAGCAAGGTCGCTCGAAATATGGCGCCAAGCGTCCCAAGGCAGGAGCCGCAGCTCCGGCAGCAAAAGGTGCACCAGCAAAAGGAAAGAAATAAGTCATTAGCTCATGAGAAAGACAAAACCCAAAAAGAGATATCTTCTCCCGGACCCTAAGTTCAACGATCCGATGGTCACCAAGTTTGTGAACTATCTGATGGAACAAGGTAAAAAAAGCGTGGCCTACAACATTTTCTATGACGCCATCAGCATCATCGAAAAGAAAAATGCTGCCGAGCCTGGTCTGGAAGTATGGAAACGTGCGTTAAGCAACCTGATGCCTGCCGTGGAAGTAAAAAGCCGCAGGGTAGGGGGTGCCACTTTTCAGGTGCCGGTCGAAATTCGTCCCGAGCGCAAAATCAACCTGAGCATCAAATGGTTGATTGACTTTGCCCGTCAGCGTGGTGAAAAAACCATGATGGACAAACTAGCGGCTGAGATTTTGGCTGCCAGCAAAGGAGAAGGTGCTGCGATCAAGAAAAAAGATGATACGCATCGCATGGCCGAGGCCAACAAAGCTTTCTCTCATTTCAGATTTTAATCGCACACATTACTATTCATGGCAAGGGATCTTACATACACCAGAAACATCGGTATTGCAGCTCATATTGATGCTGGTAAAACAACTACAACCGAGCGTATTCTTTATTATGCTGGTGTGAACCACAAGATTGGAGAAGTACACGAGGGAGCAGCCACCATGGACTGGATGGCGCAGGAACAAGAGCGTGGAATCACGATCACTTCTGCCGCGACCACCGTACATTGGAAGTATCGCGAGAAAGAATATCACGTAAATATTATTGATACCCCCGGCCACGTGGATTTTACCGTGGAGGTAAACCGTTCCCTACGGGTATTGGATGGTCTGGTGTTTTTGTTTAGTTCAGTGGATGGTGTGGAACCTCAGTCTGAAACCAACTGGCGCCTGGCCGATAATTATAAAGTAGCCCGGATCGGTTTTGTAAATAAAATGGACCGGAGTGGTGCTGATTTCCTGGGTGTTTGTAAGCAGGTAAAAGAGAAATTAGGTAGCAAAGCCGTGGCTCTTCAGTTGCCGATTGGCGCTGAAGAAAACTTTAAAGGCGTGGTTGATTTGGTGAACAACCGTGGCGTGATCTGGAACGAACATGATAAGGGAATGACTTTTCAGGAAGTTCCTATTCCGGATGACATGGTGGAGGAAGCACGCGAGTACCGCGAGAAGCTTCTGGAAGCGGTAGCCGAATACGATGAAACCCTGATTGAGAAGTTTTTTGAAGATCCGAACTCTATTTCGGAGAAAGAAATATTAACAGCACTTCGCAAGGCAACCATCGACATGAAGATTGTGCCGATGGTGTGTGGTTCATCCTTTAAAAACAAAGGCGTACAAACCATGCTTGACTATGTGATGGAGTTACTTCCTTCACCGATGGACAAGGATGTTATAGTCGGAACCAACCCTGATACCGATGAGCCAGTGGAGATTCGCCCTAGCGAAAAGGAACCTTTTGTTGGATTGGCTTTTAAAATTGCCACCGATCCTTTCGTAGGTCGCTTGTGTTTTGTTCGTGCCTATTCCGGGGTGTTGGAATCCGGTTCGTATATTAAAAATACACGCTCAGGTCAGAAAGAACGCATTTCCCGTGTGTTCCAGATGCACGCCAACAAGCAAAATCAAATTGAGCGATTGCCAGCCGGTGATATCGGGGCGATTGTTGGATTTAAGGATATCAAAACAGGTGACACACTCTGTGACGAAAAACGTCCGGTCATTCTGGAATCAATGGTTTTCCCGGAGCCTGTGATTGGCTATGCGATTGAACCGAAAAAGCAAGCCGATGCAGATAAACTGGGTATGGCCATCGGTAAGTTGGTAGAAGAAGATCCAACGCTGCGCGTGAACACCGATCAGGAAACCGGTCAGGTCATTCTCCGCGGAATGGGTGAATTGCATTTGGAAATCATCATCGACCGACTGAGAAGAGAATTTAAAGTAGAGATCAATCAGGGGGCACCTCAGGTGGCCTATAAGGAAGCCTTAACGAAGTCAGTTGAGCATAAAGAAGTTTACAAGAAGCAGACGGGTGGTCGCGGTAAGTTTGCCGACATCGTGTTTGAGTTGAGTCCTCGCGAACTGGGTCCGGAAGATAAGCCAGGATTGGAGTTTGTGAATGACATCGTAGGCGGTGTGATTCCCCGCGAATTTATTCCGGCCGTTCAAAAAGGCTTTGAACAAAGTATGGTAAACGGTCCGTTGGCCGGTTATCCGATTGACTCCATGAAGGTTCGGTTGTTTCATGGTTCATTCCATGATGTTGACTCGGATTCATTGTCATTTGAATTAGCCGCTCGCATTGGCTTCAAAGAAGCGGCAGCCAAATGTTCGCCTATTCTTTTAGAGCCCATCATGGCAGTGGAAGTAATCTCCCCTGATGAATATACCGGTTCTGTCACCGGAGATTTGAACCGCAGACGCGGAATCATGAAAGGCATGGACACCCGTGGGGGAGCTCAGGTGATCAAAGCAGATGTACCTTTAAAGGAATTGTTTGGTTATATCACTGACCTGAGAACAATCACCTCCGGAAGAGCCTCGGCTACCTTAACGTTTGCGCATTATTCACCGGTACCTAAGAACCTGGCTGAGAAAGTAATTGAAGAAGTAAAAGGCGCTCTTGCCACCAAATAAATATCTAAAAGACGTTTAGATCATGAATCAGAAAATCAGAATCAAGCTTAAGTCTTATGACCATAATCTGGTTGATAAGTCCTCTGAGAAAATCGTACGCGCTGTTAAAGCTACGGGTGCTGTGGTAAGCGGCCCTATTCCTTTGCCAACCGAAAAAGAGAAATTTACAGTATTGCGTTCACCCCACGTGAATAAGAAGTCACGTGAACAGTTTCAGTTGTGTACCTATAAGCGCCTGGTAGATATCTATTCCAACAGTGCGAAGACGGTAGATGCCTTGATGAAGCTGGAATTACCCAGTGGTGTGGACGTAGAGATCAAAGTGTAGTTCTTACTTCAGACTGAAGTTAATGGAGGCTGCCTTAAAAAGGCAGCCTCTTCTTTTTTCCAGATTTTTAATTCAGATAAAAGGCTGGATTCTTCAAAAAATGACGGAGTCTCCGGTTTCATCGGGATATCTGTATTTGGCTAGTTCGTGAAAACGCTTACTTTTGTAGTCTACTAAATCTATAGAATTTATATAATTTATATATGAACAAACTACTTCAATGGGTTTTCACAGTTCTGTCAACAACTTCATTCGTCTACAGTCAGAGCACGGTTACGGGGATCATTAAAGATAGCGAAGGCGTACCCTTAGAGGCCGCAACGGTGGTTATCCGAGGTACCAATATCGAAGTAGTAGTAACTGCCCGCAGACGCACAGAGACCTTGCAAGAGGTGCCTATCGCGATTTCGGTCGTGGATGGCCTCTTGATAGAAGATGCCGGAGCTTTTAATGTTAACCGGCTTAAAGAATTTGTGCCCTCGGTTCAACTTTACTCATCTAATCCTCGAAACACAGGCATCAACATTCGTGGATTGGGTTCACCGTTCGGTCTAACCAATGATGGTCTTGATCCGGGTGTAGGCTTTTATGTAGATGGTGTATACTATGCAAGACCAGCCGCGGCTACACTGGATTTTATTGACATTGAGCAAATAGAAGTCTTGCGCGGGCCTCAAGGAACTTTGTTTGGAAAGAATACAACTTCCGGTGCGTTTAATATCACATCTCGCAAAGCGAGTTTCACACCGGGTGCCGACCTTGAAGTGAGTTATGGAAATTACGGCTACGTGCAGGCTAAAAGTTCGATTACGGGTCCTTTAAGTAAAAAATGGGCGGGGCGGTTATCCTTCTCCGGAACCCAGCGCGATGGTGTAATCGAAAATGTTAGAACGGGTAAATCCACAAACGATATTAATAACCTGGGTATCCGGGGTCAGGTATTGTACATGCCTTCCAACAACACTTCCATTACCTTGGCAGCAGATGTATCGCAGCAGCGACCCGATGGATATGCGCAAGTCGTGGCCGGAGTAGTAGAAACCAGGCGCGCACCTTATCGGCAGTTTGATGCCATCATCGGGGATTTAAACTATACACTGCCCAGCAGGAATGCATTTGATCGGAAAATTGATCATGACACACCGTGGAATTCGGGTAATGACCTGGGCGGAGTTTCCCTCAACGTTGATTCTAAAATCGGGAGAGGCACTTTAACCTCTACCTCTGCGTGGCGCTATTGGGATTGGTATCCATCCAATGATCGGGATTTTACCGGTTTGCAGGCACTATCCAAATCTCAGAATCCAGCCAAGCATAGAAACTGGTCACAGGAAATTCGTTATGCAGGTGAAGTATCGCCTCACTTAAGCGGAGTGGTGGGAGTATTCTTCATCGACCAGGAGGTGAAGATAGACGGAACAGAAGAGTCGGGTTCTGATCAATGGCGATTTTCCAAAAGTTCCACGAGTGTGTTGTGGGAAACACCCGGGCTTTTCGAAGGGTATGGCATCCGTACAAAAGCTTCCATTAAATCGCAGAGCGCAGCCGCTTTTGCCAACATAGATTGGGAAATAGCGGAACGACTACATGTTTTACCCGGCATTCGGTTTAACTATGATCAAAAGGATGTGGTCTATGATAGAATTACCTATGGTGGGTTGGATACTGCTACCTATAATGGCACCAAGGCCGAAAAGACGGCACTTCAAAATCTCAAAAATGGAGTTTACAGTGGTCAGTCGTATGTGGCGGATGCGACAGAAAACAACTTCACGTATCAACTTACAGTTGCTTATAAATTGAATAAGCGCTTTCATGCTTTTGGTACCTACTCGACCAGTTTTAAACCAGTGGGTGTGAATGTGGCCGGGCTCCCCACCATCAATGGCCAGCCAGCCACAGATCTAGCTGTGATAAAGCCTGAAGATGTGACGCATATTGAATTCGGGATCAAAACTTCGCCCACATCTCAGTCAACGTTGAACCTTACCTTTCATACTACTGATATAGATGATTATCAAACGAATGTGCAATCTCCTGAGCTAGGGGTCAACCGTGGCTATATCGCCAATGCAGAAAAGGTGAATGTGCGAGGCGTGGAGGTAGATGGGAATATTAAAGTGAATAAGTCTTTTTTATTTTATGGAGCACTAGCATACACCCACGGTAAATATGTAAGGTTTACGAATGCCCCTCTGCCCCTGGAGCTAACCGGGCAAGTAATTGATGGTGTTCAGGTGGCATTTCAGGATATCTCAGGTGGTGAAATCCCAGGACTCTCCAGGTGGGCAGGCTCTTTCGGTGGTGAATTTAGTACATCGATGAATGCTTTGGGCAACGGAAGTAAATGGTTTATTGCTTTCGATACCTATTATCGGTCAGAATTTTCTTCCAGTCCATCACCTTCGGCTTTTTTAAATATTGATGGATATGCACTCTGCAACACCCGGATTGGTGTGAGAGTATTGAATGGTATCTCGGCTTCCCTCTGGGTCCGCAATCTGTTTAACAAGGACTACTATGAACAATTATTGCCTGCCGGAGGTAATGCGGGTCATTTTGCCGGTGTATTGGGAGATCCGCGAACGTATGGCCTGACATTAAGGTATTCCTATTAAGTTTGCAGGAAGGAATCGGTATGTCGAAAATTTCAACCTGGTTATTGGTGTTAAGTTTGAGTTCGTCTCTGTTCGCTCAGGACAGGCAGAAGGAATTTCGTCAACAAACCTGGACAGCCTACTTTAATCAAACCCGGTTGTCTGAGAAGTGGGGCCTTTGGGCCGATGTTCATTTCCGCTTGACAGACAATTTTACGGACCGGCTTGGCCTCAGCATCTTCCGGATTGCGCCCATCTATTATGTTACTGATCAAACCCGGATTTCTTCGGGCTATGCGTACGTTACGGCTCATAATGAGAGCCCCGTGCCCGATTTACCCGAACATAGACTTTGGCAACAAATCCAATGGTTTGAGAAGAAAGAGCGATTTACCATGATGCAATACATCCGGGTGGAAGAACGTTTCCGCAGAACATTATCAAACGGAGAGGTAAGCAATGATTACGCCTTTAATTGGCGATTCCGGTATAACATCGCACTGACGATTCCACTAAACGGAAAGTCTGTTCAGGCGAAGACCTCTTTTCTTTTTCTAAACAACGAATTGCACATCAATGCAGGTAAGGAAATTTCGAATAATTACTTTGATCAGAACCGGCTGTTTGCCGGGGTAGGGTATCAGTTTACGAACCAACTCAATGCCCAGATCGGTTACCTGTTTGTTTATCAACAATTGCCTGCCGCTACTTCGTTTGTTCATACCGATGCCATTCGGTTTTTTGTATTTCATAATCTCGACTTCCGAACCAAAGAATAGATGACTCCGGAAAACATCGAAGATGAAAAGTTAATCTATGACGAAAAGCCGGAGCCCCAGGAGCCTCGAAGCAAACCTCGCCATATCTGGATTTTGCTGGGTGTACTTGTTTCTATGCTGCTAATCGTGGTTATATTTTTTGGTTCCGAAACGCTTTCGAGGTATGATTGGCGATCGGTAGTCGGTCCCGGATTTTTATGGTTTGTCTTGGGCGGCTTCATTGCTCAGATGATTGATGGTTCCTTGGGAATGGCGTATGGCGTCAGCGCGTCTACCTTCTTGCTTTCAGTTGGAATTAGTCCTGCAGCCTCCAGCGCCAGTGTCCATACGGCAGAGATTTTCACCAGTGGGGTATCCGGTCTTACGCATTTAAGGTTTCAAAATGTAAACAAGAAACTTTTTAAAAGCTTGTTGATCCCCGGCATGCTGGGTGCCGTGGCAGGGGCATATCTGCTGTATTCATTGGAGGCATACAACTACATCCTTCGACCGATAGTGGCCATCTATACACTGCTGTTAGGGGTGGCCATTGTTCGCAAAGCACTGCTCATGCAAATGAAGAAAAGGCGCAAAACCAAAAACGTTCCGGCACTCGCTTCCTTTGGAGGTTTTATGGACTCTATTGGTGGCGGTGGCTGGGGCCCGATCGTCAGCACAACACTGATTGCACGAGGCCGCCATCCCCGGTATACCATAGGCTCCGTCAATCTGGCCGAATTTTTTGTTTCCCTGGCCAGCTCCCTCACGTTCTTTGCTACGATTGGTCTGGAGCATCTTCAGATCATCATGGGTCTCATTCTGGGCGGTGTGATTGCCGCCCCCATGGCCGCTCATATGACACGGAAGCTTCCCGTCAAACGAATGATGATCCTGGTCGGAATCGTGGTGATCCTGGTCAGCATCCGGTTATTGGTTAAATCCCTTCTGACAATTTAGGATGGAATGATCTTCTATTGTAAAACCTTTTGCATCTTGCGCACTTTTTGTGCCTATGCCGTTTCTTGAAAAATATCTGATGGTTAAACGCTCTAAACTACCAGGAGCAGGTAAGGGATTGTTTACCAAAGTGCCGATCGCCAAAGGTATGCGCATTGTAGAGTATACAGGAGAGATACTCACCTGGAAGGAGGTAGAGAAAATGACGGAAGAGCGCAATGGATATGTGTTCTATGTCAACAGCAAACATGTCATTGATGCATGGAATGCAAAAAAAGCGCTGGCGCGCTATGCAAATGACGCCAAAGGTATCGCCCGGGTGGAGGGAATCCGGAACAATGCGGAATATGTGGTAGAAAAAAAGCGATGTTACATTGATGCGGCAAAAAACATAGAAGCCGGGGCTGAAATTTTAGTCGGCTACGGTGCCGAGTATTGGCAAGTGATCCGCTATAACATTCGGCTGGAAGAGAAAAAGAAAAAAACGGGCAAGACCAAAGCAATTTTGCCTCACCATCAACTAGCCAAAAGGAGCACTCGTAAGAATACTAGTTTTGCTTAGCCGCTTTTGCTTTGGCTATGGACTCCAGCATCTGATTTTTGACTTTGGTAATGCGCTCCATTTCGCTTTCGTAGTAGGCGCGAGCTTGTTCTGAATCAACACTATCGGGCAGTTCATCCAATGGGGTAAGGGCGTGCATCCAATCCATCATAGCGGAGCCGGCTGAATCCAGGTTGGAGATAATGGCTTCCAGTTGTTGCCGCTTCTCAACCACCATGTCAGGGGTATTGGTGATTTGCTCTTTAAACTCACGCTTAAGTTTTTCAATTTCATCCATTTGGGGCATCACCTCATCGTGAACATCCAGAACCTGATTATATAAGACAGCATTGGGATTATCACTCTCAATCATCCCATGGTCATGATGGTCGTGTTCCGATTTTTGGCTACAACTTCCGATTAAAAGAGTTGACGCTACGAATAGCAAACAGAAGGTTTTCATGTGTATTCTTTTTTGATCAATAAATGTTCATACCGTTTAGACTGCTAAGCTAGGTCTTTACCCGGCAAAGAACAACGCTGACGAGGCACGATTCTAACGAACAACGGTTAGTCTTTTCAAATATTTTCTTTTTTTGCCTGAAAGAGTTGCACAGGAGCTCATTTTACCTTTTCTTGTGACCATAATTCAGCCATGCGCAACAAGCGATTTTACTTTTACTTCTTTTTTTATCAAACCCAAACGGGGCTTTGATGAGGAAGTACGTTGCTGAATAGAAAAACAGAAACTTAAAACTCAAGATAAAGTCCCGGAAAGCCGGGACTTTTTTTTTGACAAACGATGAATGAACAGGAATGACCATATGAAATGCCCATCAGCAAAGCGGACCCAACGGTATGATCATGTGCAGGGGCATTCCATGTGAACATTAAAAAGTAGTTAAGAACACATGAAAAGTAGGAAACCAAAATTGCGAGTAGCGATACAAGGGATTGCCGCCAGTTTTCACGAAGTGGCAGCGCATACATACTTTAAGGAGAAGCCGGTCACCATGGAATGCCTCTCGTTTCATCAACTATGCGAAACGCTTCAACGGGAGGAAGCGGATTTTGCCGTGATGGCCATTGAAAATTCCATAGCCGGAAGCATTTTACCTAACTACTTTTTGCTGCAACAGTATCACTTTTCCATTGTTGGTGAATTATACCTGCCCATTCACATGCACTTACTGGCCTTGCCAGGGGTATCCCTTCGCCAGATAAAAGTGGTCGAATCACATCCCATGGCCATTCGTCAGTGCAGCGATTATCTGCAACGGATGACCGGAGTAGAAATTCGTGAAAGTGAGGATACGGCTCTTTCTGCCAAGCGGGTGAGAGAACTAAAGTTAACTCACACAGCCGCCATTGCGAATGAATATGCCGCTAAAAAATATGGTTTGAAAATTCTGGAGAAACGAATCGAAACTCATAAAAAGAACTTTACTCGATTTTTGATTCTAACCAAAACCAAAAACGAAAATCAGGCGGCCAACAAAGCTTCCATGAGTTTTGAAGTTGCCAACGAGGTTGGAAGCCTGGCCGATGCCTTGCAAACCCTCAAAGCACATAAAATTAATCTTTCCAAAATACAATCGATACCGGTGATCGGAAAGCCAAGTGAGTACTCCATTCATGTGGATGTGGAGTGGCAAGCCAGAAAAAACTATGACCTCGCCCTACGCAATCTTCTGCGTCAGGTCAGGAATCTGAATATTTTAGGAGAGTATAAGAAAGCCACTATGAAATTTTAATCATGATTCCAACAGCGCAACGTATTCAACAAGTAGAAGAGTATTACTTCAGTAAAAAACTGGCCGAAGTTCGTTCACTGGATCGTCCGGATTCAAAAGTAATTAATCTGGGCATTGGCAGCCCGGATCTGGCACCGTCTGCATCCACCATTGAAGCCTTGAATAACACTGCGAGATTGCCTGGAAGCCATGGTTATCAAAGTTATAAAGGCATTCCAGCGCTACGCCAGGCAATTGCTTCTTTTTACGCAACTACGTATCGTGTTACCCTTGATCCGGAAAAGCACTTGTTGCCGCTGATGGGCTCGAAGGAAGGGATCATGCACATCTCGCTGGCCTTTTTGAATGAAGGAGAAGAAGTGCTGGTTCCCAATCCGGGCTATCCGACTTACACATCCGTGACGACACTCTGTGGAGGCAAAATCCGGTATTATTCTTTGAAGGAAGAAAACGGCTGGCGGTTAGACCTTGATGACTTAAAGCAACAGGATCTATCAAAGGTAAAGATCATGTGGATCAATTACCCCCACATGCCTACCGGAACCGTTGCTACCCAGGGTGAGTTGGAAACGTTAGTCGCATTGGCAAAAAAACATCAGTTTTTGATTGTTAACGATAACCCTTATAGCCTTATCTTGAATGACTACCCCCTGAGTATACTCTCTATTCCGGGCGCAACCGAGGTAGCTCTGGAGTTAAACTCGTTAAGTAAATCGCATAACATGGCCGGTTGGCGTATCGGCTGGCTGGCGGGAGATCAGGAATTGATTGATGCTGTTTTAAAAGTTAAAAGTAATATGGACTCCGGCATGTTTTTAGGTTTGCAACAGGCAGCTGTTGAGGCCTTAAAAAGTGATAGAGATTGGTTTAAACAACAGAACGAAATTTATTCCACACGAAAAGAACGAGCAGTGGCGATTTTGAATTTATTGGATTGCGAAATCACGACCAGGCAGTCAGGTTTATTCGTGTGGGCACGGGCTCCGCAGCACGTGGTAAGTGTCGAAAAATGGATTGATGAAATACTTTATGGCGCGCGGGTGTTCATCACTCCTGGATTTATCTTCGGAACAGAAGGCAAAAATTATGTGCGCATTTCATTGTGTGCAGATGAAAGGATTTTTCAGGAAGCATTTAATCGCATTGCACGCTGGAAACAACTAACTACAAATACTCAAACGGTAGCGATATGAAGGGTGTGATCATAGGTGTGGGGTTGATCGGTGGCTGCATGGCGCTTGATTTACGCAAAGCGAAAATTTTGCAATCCATGGCGGGTATTGATTTGAATGAAACGCATGCACAACAAGCGCTGGAGTTGGGTCTGGTGGATTCAATTGATCGACATAATCAGCAATTATTGGAAGCCGATGTTGTACTGTTGGCTATTCCGGTGAATGCCATCATAGCCATGCTTCCCATGATTTTGGAGGCAATCCCTCCACATGCAGTGGTAATTGATACCGGATCAACCAAGGCAGGTATCTGCCGGGCGGTGGCGCAGCACCCCAGACGACAACAGTTTGTAGCTGCGCACCCCATTGCCGGTACCGAAAATTCCGGTCCTTCATCTGCGTTTTATGGTCTCTTTCAGGGTAAAACCAATATTATTTGTGAACGCGAAAAGTCGTCCACCCAAGCCATAGAGACCGCCTTGCATATCTTCCAGGGCTTAGGATTACAAACGGTATACATGGAACCGGAGGAGCATGACAAACACGTAGCATATGTTTCTCATTTGTCGCATGTCAGCTCTTTTTTATTAGGGCAAACCGTGCTGGACATCGAACGGGATGAGAAAAACATTTTTAATCTGGCCGGAAGTGGATTTTCTTCCACGGTTCGGTTGGCCAAAAGTTCACCGGAAATGTGGGCTCCTATCTTTGAGCAAAATGCAGAGTATCTTAGTCAGGCTCTGTTGGAATACATTATGCACCTCCAACGGTTTCAATACCACCTGATGAAACGTGACACACCTGAGATGTTGGCGATGATGAAAAAGAGTAATCAGATCAGGCGAGTGCTGGAAGGAATAGAATTGAAAACACAACAAACAAAAACGACTCAATAACCATTAATTTTAGATCAATTATGAAAAAGGATTTTCAGATACAGCCCCTTTCGGCTTGGTTAAAGGTAGATCGCCCGATATTGATAAGCGGGCCGTGCAGTGCCGAGAACGAAGCCCAGACCGTAACTACGTGTAAACAAATACGCGCCCTTAATAAAGTGCATGTCCTCCGGGCAGGCATCTGGAAACCTCGTACCCGTCCGGGTCAATATGAAGGTGCAGGTCTTCCCGGATTAGATTGGCTCATCAAAGCCAAACAGGAAACAGGTTTACCGGTGACGACAGAAGTAGCCACTGCAGCTCACGTAGAAGCTGCATTGAAGGCGGGGGTAGATATTCTTTGGATAGGTGCCCGCACCACTGTTAATCCATTCTCAGTTCAGGAAGTGGCCGATGCCCTCCAAGGTGTAGACATACCCGTGATGGTAAAGAATCCGGTTAATCCTGACATTGAATTGTGGATGGGAGCGCTGGAAAGACTTCAGCGGGCAGGGATCAAAACCATGGCGGCCATTCATCGTGGATTTTCGTCTTTTGAAAAAGGGCCATTTCGAAATGCTCCCATGTGGGAACTGGCCATTGAAATGAAAACCCGGCTGCCTGAATTGGAGATGATTTGTGATCCCAGTCACATCTGCGGTAACCGCGAGTTACTCTCCTTTGTGGCTCAAAAAGGTTTGGATCTGGACATGAGCGGTTTGATGATTGAAAGTCATATCAACCCCGATGTGGCCTTGAGTGATGCCAAACAACAGGTCACTCCGGCTAACCTCGGTAAACTGCTGGAGGGGCTGATTGTCCGGAAAGCCTCGGTGAACGACAAGAATTTTAAAGACACGCTTTCCATTTTACGCGAACAGATTGACCAGATTGATGACGACCTGATGAATAAACTGGCTGCCCGTATGAAAATATCGGAGCAGATTGGTACGTATAAAAAGGAGAACGGTGTAACAATCCTTCAGGTTAACCGCTGGGAAGAAATCATTCATACACGATTGGCTCAGGGGCGCGCCATGGGGTTGACCGATGAATTTGTCAGTGATATGTTGAAACTTCTGCACAACGAATCGATTCAGGTACAACAAAAGGTCATGAATAAAACAGCTGAACGGGTTTAGGGCCTATTGTTTGCATGTATGATAGGGCTATAATGAACAAATGAACACCATACCATTTATTATTTCATTTATCTGTTGTTCTTGGCTTGTGTCTGCGCAGTCGGAGAAAGACTACCTTCTGGGTAAGTTTGAGCCTTCCTCACAGGATTCTTTTGTCAAGCTGGAGAAACGCTGGTCAGCCGGAAGTGCCGTAAATGGGTATTTGCGAAAAGAGGCCTATGAAGCATTTGTCAAAATGGCTACTGCGGCACGCCTGCAAAATGTGAAATTGGTGATTATTTCAGCTACCCGGAATTTTGACCGGCAAAAAACCATTTGGGAGAACAAATGGAATGGGAAGGTAACAGTAGGAGGTGTGAATTTAACTACGCTGACCGATCCGACTCATCGCGCCCGTCAGATACTGTTGTATTCATCCATGCCGGGTACCTCCCGACACCACTGGGGAACAGATATAGACCTAAACGCTTTGGAAGAATCATATTTTCAATCAAGCGAAGGAAAAAAGGTATACCAATGGTTGCAAAAGAACGCAGCAACGTATGGATTTTGTCAACCCTATACTTCTAAAGAACAAGGTCGAACAGGGTATGAAGAAGAGAAGTGGCATTGGTCTTACCTGCCATTGTCAGCTGATTTACTAAAAAGATACAATGCCATGATTCACCCGGATGACATTCAGGGATTTTTGGGAAGTGAAACTGCGGGAAAGGTAGAGGTTATTAAAAATTATGTGAACGGAGTCGCGTGTAAGTGAACGACTTACCGGAACTTACCTTCTCACCCTGACAAAATACCATCAGCCGGAGGCACTCCGCTTTGATGACATCAGCCTGATGTTGGGTGGTTTTGAGATTCTAAAAAAGTTGAGTTTCTATTTTTTTCGAATCGTACACCCGACTGCCCGCTGATTTTCAAATGGACCCTTTTCACCTTTGAGCAAACGATCTATGGCATCTTTCAGATAATTGGCCCGGACGTCTTTACTCACTTGTGGGTTGTCATCAATTGATCCGCTGTACACCAGACTAAGTTTTCGATTTTCATTGCGGATCAGGAAAACTTCAGGGCTTTTGCGAGCGCCCAGGCACTCCAATGCTGTTTGTTCTTTGTCCGCCAGATAGGGTGCCGGTAGGTTTCGTTGACTGTGAATGATGGCCATTTTGTCGATGGCCTCTACCGGTTCGATAAACGAATTGACCAACAGGAACTGGATTTTCCCTTGGTACATCTCCATCAGCGCACGCAGCCGATCCGTATATGACCGGTCAAAGGCACATTCATTGCTGGTAAACACCACCGCTAACGCGATGCATTCCGGATATCCATCCAGGGAAACCATTTTGCCATCGGCCACATTCATCAACGTGAAATTTCCAACGACTGGTTGCGCAACACTCCCATAGGTGAGCGCAACTAAAATAACAGATAACATAATTTTTTTCATTCGGACACAAGTTGAGTATAAACTAAAACGTAGTCGGTTTGGATTAAATAACCAAGGGATACCTGGAGAGTGGTATCTGCTAAAATTTGTCCCGATAGCTGACCGGCAGGTTCCAGATCAAAGGGTTGGATCAACAAGTGTGACGAAAAATGCAAACCTCGTCTACCAAATATTTTATACATAGCCTCCTTGGCACACCAATAGACGCAGTGTTTGATGACATCTGTTCCGGCATTTATTAGCTCGTCCTGCGATAACACCCGATGAGCGATCGTCAAGAGTTTTTCTTTGGGTTGCTCCACATCAATTCCAACTGACTGATTCCGGTCCATTTGAGCAGCGACATAGGGGTACGAATGAGAAAGGGAGATATGATGTGGCAGTTGCTTCAGATAGGGTTTCCCAAACTCATTTTTGTGAACCCCGGAATAGGTCAATCCGGCATGTTCTACCAGCGAGCGGATTAACACACGACTCGCGAGCCATTCCAATCGCTTTTGAGGATTAACCACTTCCTCCGGACACGTTTCCATCGCTTCAAAGCTTAAACTTTCTTCCGACTCACTGATGTACCAAAGCCCCCAGGAGCTTTGTTTACTCGTTTTGGTAATTTTTAGTCGGGGCATTTGGTTTATGATAGCTTTGCGATACAATTTTGTAAAAAATCCCCGCATTCAAGCATTGCCTATGCAGGTTTCAAAGGTTCATGTGCTGGCTGGTCATCGCGACTGTGTGTATACACTGGAAGCAAGTGAGCAGCCTCATACCTTTTTTTCAGCAGCGGGGGATGGAATGGTTGTCCGGTGGGATCTGCGCCAGCCGGAAGAAGGGCAGTTGATCGCCCGGTTGCCTACTTCGGTGTATGCCGTACATTATGTACCCGGCACAAAATTGTTAATAGCAGGTCAAAATTATGAAGGCATTCACGTGCTGGACTATGAAACTCCTCGTGAGCAGGCCTCTCTGAAGTTAACCGGAGCAGCCATCTTTGATATAAAGTCCCGAAAGAATCATATTTGGATAGCGTGTGGAGATGGTAGTGTTGTGATCGTGGATTGGGTACACTGGAACATTCTTCATCGCATTCAGGTGAGTGATAAAAGCGCACGCTGCCTGGCCATCCATCCACACACCGGTGAAGTGGCCGTGGGATACAGTGATTGTTACATCCGTATTTTTGATGGCGATAGTTTTGAGTTAAAACACGAATGGATCGCCCATCAAAACTCTGTTTTTTCGGTGAGCTTTGATCCTGCCGGGAAAAGACTGCTCAGTACCTCTCGTGATGCCCGAATCAAATCCTGGCCGTGGCCACAGGTGGAACCTCCGGTAGAAGTAGTCGCTCATCTTTTTGCTGTCAATCACCTGGCATGGAGCGATGATCAGATCCATTTTGCCACCGGCAGTATGGATAAGTCTGTTAAGATTTGGCGGGCAGATGAAATGAAGCTCGTAAAAGTGATTGACAAGGCCCGGCATGCAGGTCATGGCACATCTGTGAATAAGCTTCTGTGGACTTCGTTTAACCACTGGCTGGTGGCGGCCAGCGATGACCGGACAATTTCTGTTTGGCAAATTGAGTCCGATAAGTAGCTGTCAATCTCCCCGGAAGAGCAGAACGAAGACCTTAAAAAGCGCACTTGTCCGATAGGTGAGGTCTAGCGAGACTATGTTGAACGACTTCCCTCAGAGTTTGCTTATTGCCTGAAAATGAGTACTTTTGACCTGCTGTTTTCATTTTTTGCAGCGTTATCTATTTTTTAACTTTAACGATTTAAGACATGAAAGTCACACCGTTAGAAATCCGTCAGAAATCTTTTGAAAGAACCCTTCGTGGATACGATAAAGATGAAGTGAATGCATTTCTTCTCTCACTTTCTCAGGAATGGGAACGGATACTGGATGATATGAAAGAACTGCGGTTGAAATCCGAAGTGGCCGAACGCGAAGTGGCGAAACTTCGCGAGGTGGAGACATCGTTATTTAAAACACTAAAAACAGCGGAAGACACAGGAGCTCATGTGGTGGAGCAAGCCAATAAATCAGCGGAATTGCACATGCGCGAAACGCAGTTGAAAGTGGAGGCCATGATTCAGGAAGCCAAAAACAAAGCCAAAAATATGTTGGAAGAGGCGGAGGCCACTTCCCGCCAGTTGGTGGATGACATGGAAGATCGGCTAAAAGCGTTGACACAAGAGTATAAAATGCTGGAACTGCATCGCGAAAATCTATTATCAGATTTAAAGCGCCTGGCCAATGAAACGATTGATCGCGTAGATCGCGCCAAGCAACTGGCGAATGCATTCAATCCTGATCAGCATGTAAATCAGGCACGCAGAGAAGTAAAAAAGATAGTTGTTTCAACTTCGGAACCCCAGAAAAATACGGTCATGGCACCGATGGATCCTCCGCCACCCCAATCGGAAGAAACCAAACCGGTCATGGTAGAAGATTTGTTTCAGAAGTCCTTCTTTGATGATATACATTAGTTCCGGCACACATGCGTGGTAAGATTATTCTGGAAGGTCTGGAGTTCCATGCCTATCACGGAGTGTACGCGTATGAACGTTCTTCAGGCAATAAATTCGAAGTAGACTTATCAGTAGAAACCGAAATACAAGCCACAGCTTTTGAAGATGACCTGACCGGCACACTTAATTACGAAGAGTTATATGCCTTGGTCAAAAGTGAAATGGACAAACCTTCCAAACTGTTGGAGCGTGTGGCACATGCCATAGCAGAACAGGTATTGAGTTCGTTTCCTGCAGCGGTGATGGCCGAAGTAAAAATTTCAAAATTTAATCCACCGATCGGGGGTGTCTGTAAAAAGGCGACCGTGTTGGTGACATTAAAAAGATAAGTATTTCAGGTACACGTAGGGCCTACCTGAAATCGGCTACGGTTTAATGACTTTCGGTAAATAAAAAACCCCGGGCATCCACGCCCTCGTAAAAGTCTACCTGCTTTCCAATCAGATACATCGTATGCCTCTTATCCACCAACAGCGGAATGGAATCAATCATGTAGGACAGATCGGTTTCTTTCTTTTTATCAAACCCGATCATTAATGTTACGCCACTGCAACCACCTCCGCGCACGCCTACTCTCAGACTGTAGCCCTCAGGCACCTTCTTGGCTTCCATGATTTTTCTCACTTCTTCAGCCGCCTTGGGTGTAAGCCCCACAGGTTTCACATCTTCAAACATGGGATGAGGTTGATCCGATCAAAATTATCTAAATTTCAACACTTTTATACCTCATTTGATTCCATGGATGCATTTATTGATCTGCTGAAAATTGTGATTCCCGCTTCTATTGTGCTGTATGCCGCTTATTTGCTGGTGCGGGCTCAGATTTACAAAGAAATTGAGTTAAAAAGGCTCGAGGTTCGTGGCAGAAGTATTGAAACAATTCTGCCGGCCCGCCTGCAGGCATATGAGCGAATGATGCTTTTTCTGGAGCGGACATCCCCGCAGAATTTATTAATGCGTCTATCCAATCCGGGTCTTACCGCACGGGATTTTCAAAAATTATTGCTGGACGAGATTCGCAACGAATATAATCACAATGCTTCGCAACAAGTATATATGAGCGAGGAGGTTTGGAATCAGATCAAAAGCGCCAAGGAAGACCTGATCATGACTATTAATGAAGCGATTACGCACCTACCGGCTGAGGCCACATCGCTGGATTTGTCGCGTAAGATTTTTGAAATGATCATGGAAAAAAAGGTGGACCCGATCCTGCTGGCAACGACCAGCCTGAAAAACGAAATTCAACAGACTTTCTAACTTTAAAGAAAAGGAACTTTTGGCTTGTAAACATTGTCAGGATGAAAGTAAACAATCAATCGCCTGATGATTGCTGACGCCATTTTAGATAAGGCTTTGAGTTACGAAGAATATCGAAAACTCTTGCATGAGCTGATCCAGCAGAATAAAACCACCGGATCTAATCAAACAGAGCAATTGTTGGCGTATGCCCGTCTCAACATTCAGCGTATGAATCGGTTGGATAAACAGGTGGTGGTAACAGAAGAGTTTAGACAAGCTGTCATGCGGATTCAAAAGCCAATAGTCTGGCTGGTGTTAACAGAAGGATGGTGTGGGGATGCAGCTCAAAATTTACCGGTTCTTGCCAAAGCCGCCCAACTAAATGAACGCATTCGGTTAAAGTTGATTTTACGGGATGAACATCTGGATATCATGAATCAATATCTGTTTAACGGTACCCGATCTATTCCCCGGCTGATCATGATCGATACCCTCAGCGGTAAAGATCTGGCCGTGTGGGGTCCACGTCCGGCCGAAGCACAACAACTGGTTTCTGCATCCAGACAAGCCGGACTTTCCCATGAGCAATGGGCCGAGAAATTGCATGGTTGGTATGCGGTAGACAAATCACAAAAGATTCAGGAGGAATTTGTTAATGTATTACAAAGCATAGTATGAACTATACAGCGGTGGTAGCAGGAGCTACGGGTCTTATTGGTAAACAAATCATTGAACTTGTGCTTTCGGATGAGCGATATACACACGTACTGGCACTTGTTCGGCAACCGCTGGCCATGCATCATGACAAACTGGAGCAACGAGTGGTCGATTGGAAGAAGTTAGATCAACAAAGCATTTCAGCTGACCATGTGTTTTGCTGTTTGGGCACGACAATCAAAAAAGTAAAGACCAAGGAAGCTTTTCGGGAGGTAGATTTTACCTTTCCGGTGGCGCTGGCGAAAGCGACAAAAGCCGGGGGAGCCAACACGTTTGTACTTATCTCTGCCCTCGGGGCCGATCCAAAATCATCCGTTTTTTATAATCGGGTGAAGGGTGAGGCAGAGGAGGCCATCCGGAACATTGGATTTGCGGCATTACACATATTGCAACCCTCTCTTTTGTTGGGACCTCGCACAGAGCAGCGCTCCGGTGAGGAGGCTGCCAAGTGGTTTTTCGGGGCTTTTGGATTTCTGATCCCTCAAAAATTTAAGGCGATTGACTCAGCCAAAGTGGCCCGTGCTGCGTTAATATATGCAAACGAATCTGATCATGGAGTATTCACTCATTCGTCTGCTAGCATGCAACATTTCTAAAATTTCCCTTCTTTTGATTTTGAGTGCGTTCAATATGACGAATGCACAAAACAGCGTGTCAGGTAGGGTAACCGATGCGCAAACCGGTGAACCCATTCCGTTTGTTAATGTTTTCTTTGCCAATACATCGTTTGGCGCCAGTACAGGGATGGACGGGCAGTATAGTTTTTCGGGGTTCCCCTCCGGCAAATACGATCTGACGTTCACCTATATTGGATATGTCACGGTTCAACAGTCGTTGGAATTTGATGGGGCCACTAAGTATGAATACCCGCAGAAGCTGGAACAAGAGTCCAAAGTTCTTCCGGAAGTTCTGATAAAACCAGATACGGCTGGATGGAAGCAGAACTATGCAGATTTTAGATATCATTTTCTGGGAACTTCTCCATATGCCGCCAAATGCGAAATCAAAAATCCTAAAAACATTTTTTTGTATTTTGATAAAAGAGATGGAGTGTTGGTGGCACATGCCCGGGATGCCATTGTTGTTGAAAACAATGCTACGGGTTATCGGATTAAATACTACCTCAATCATTTTGAGTTTCAAAGCCGGACAGGGTTGTTTACCATCTATGGACTTCCTCAATTTGAAGAGATGACACCGAAGAATAAACGTGTGCACAAACGTTGGTTAAAAGAACGTCAGGAAATTTACCAGGGCTCGTTAATGCACTTTATCCGATCGTGGCATAGCTATCAATGGAAAGAGAATGACTTTAAAGTGTCGCGTTTGTATCGTGTTCCGAATAAAGAGCGCCCGACTGATGAATTCCTGAATCAGAAAATTAAACGCCTTCGGGAAAAGGCGTTGGCCTCCGGGGGTTCTTCCACATTACGACTTTCCGTGAAAAACGGGACGATTGATGCGGGTTCTGATGACAGTCTGGCCTATTATTTCAGACTCCGGAACTTGCCAAAAGAAGTGGACAGCCTCATTAGCGAAACACTTACCGGAAAGGAATTTATTTCGGACAGTGACCCTCACCGGATGTCCTATAAGGGTTTGTTGCTTGTTCAATACAAGGAACTGGAAGATCCCCTCTACGCTCAAATGGTCGGCCGCGCAGAACAAAGAACCCGTCAACGCTCGGTACTTCATCTTTTGGGTGACTTGAAATTATATGATAACGGATACTATGAAGATGTCCGTCATGTCTTTTTGGAAAATTATTGGTCGTGGTCAGAGAAGATTGCCACACTACTTCCGTTGGACTATCAACCAGCCTTGGAAGATTGACAGTCTGTTGATCGATAAAGAAATGGTATCTTGTCTCGCTGAAAGATAACCTATGATCATTGTTATTCAGCGCGTCACACAGGCTTCCGTGACTATTCAAAGTAGTATCTATAGCTCGATCCATCAGGGATTGTTAGTACTGATTGGCATAGAAGAAGCAGACATGGCAGAAGATGTCGAATGGCTGGCCGGAAAATTATGTAACCTGCGGGTTTTTAATGATGAAGCCGGTGTCATGAATAAAAGTGTGATGGAAGCAGGAGGGGATTTGCTTATCGTCAGTCAGTTTACCTTGCATGCCAGTACTAAAAAGGGAAATCGTCCGTCTTATATCAAAGCCGCTAAACCTGCTACGGCTATACCTTTATATGAGCAGTTCATTGAAACGACCGAGAGGATACTTGGGAAAAAAGTAAAAACAGGTCAGTTTGGTGCAGATATGAAAATTGCCCTGGTGAATGATGGCCCGGTGACCATCCTTATTGACTCTAAAAACAGAATGTAACTACCGGCTACATATTTCTTCGATATTGTCCACCCACCTCAAACAGTGCCTTGGTAATTTGCCCAAGGGAACAAACTTTGCAGGCTTCCATTAGTTCGGCAAAGATATTTTTATTCTGGATGGCGGCTTGCTGAACAACCTCTAAAGCGGCTGCAGCTTTTTGACCTTGAAACTGGTGCAAGTGACGGAGCATTTTAATCTGATATTCTTTTTCTTCTGAGGTAGCACGAATTACTTCCTGCGGAATGATGGTGGGCGATCCCTTGGAGCTGAGAAACGTATTGACACCAATAATCGGATATTCCCCCGTATGTTTGAGTGTTTCATAATACAGACTCTCTTCCTGAATCTTTCCGCGTTGATACATGGTCTCCATGGCACCCAGGACACCTCCCCGTTCGGTGATGCGGTCGAATTCCAGCAGAACGGCTTCTTCCACCAAATCAGTTAACTCTTCGATGATAAAAGAGCCTTGCAACGGATTTTCATTTTTTGCCAGCCCCAGCTCTTTATTAATAATTAGTTGAATGGCCATCGCTCTGCGAACACTTTCTTCCGTAGGCGTAGTGATGGCTTCATCATACGCATTGGTGTGCAGAGAATTACAGTTGTCATAAATGGCATATAAGGCTTGCAAAGTCGTACGAATATCATTGAAATCAATTTCTTGAGCATGAAGCGAACGGCCAGAGGTTTGAATATGATATTTCAACATTTGACTACGCGCATTGGCGCCATACTTTTCTTTCATAGCCTTGGCCCATATTCTTCGGGCCACACGACCGATGACGGCATATTCCGGATCAATACCGTTACTAAAAAAGAATGATAAGTTGGGAGCAAAGTCGTTGATATCCATGCCCCGGCTTAAATAATATTCTACGTATGTAAATCCGTTTGAGAGGGTGAAAGCCAATTGAGTAATGGGATTCGCACCGGCCTCGGCAATGTGATATCCGGAGATCGACACCGAATAAAAATTACGGACGTTGTGATCGATAAAATATTGTTGCACATCGCCCATCAATCGCAAAGCAAATTCAGTTGAAAAAATACAGGTGTTCTGAGCCTGATCTTCTTTCAGGATATCTGCCTGTACCGTTCCGCGAACTTGTGAGAGGGTATCGGCTTTGATTTTTTCATAAACCTCTTGAGGCAATACCTGATCTCCAGTAACCCCCAAAAGCATCAGGCCCAGGCCATCATTTCCCGAAGGTAATTCGCCCTGATACATGGGTGCTTCGGCAGCATGGGTGTATAGCGACTTAATTTTTTCTCTGACTTCTTTCTCGAGTCCGTTTTTTCGAATGTATAGTTCGCATTGCTGGTCAATGGCGGCATTCATGAAGTACCCTAGCAACATCGGTGCCGGGCCATTGATGGTCATTGATACAGAAGTTTTGGGGTCGGTCAGATTAAAGCCACTGTACAACTTTTTAGCATCATCTAAACAACAGATACTGACTCCGGAATTCCCAATTTTACCATAAATATCCGGACGGTAGTCAGGATCATTTCCGTAAAGAGTAACGGAATCAAAAGCAGTGGATAACCGCTTGGCTGGCATCGCCAGGCTTACGTAATGAAAACGTCTGTTGGTTCGTTCGGGTCCGCCTTCTCCGGCAAACATTCGTGTAGGATCTTCGCCTTCCCGCTTAAAGGGATAAATACCTGCCGTATACGGAAACTCTCCGGGAACATTTTCTTCCAGGCTCCATCGCAGAATATCACCCCACCCGGAATACCGGGGAAGTGAGATTTTTGGAATCTGCAGATGGGATAGCGATTCCGAATGGGTCTGAATTCCGATTTCCTTATCGCGGACGCGGAACGTGAAAACCGGTGCCTGATACCGTTTTATTTTTTCCTGAAAGTCTTCAATCAGTTTCCAGTTGCGCGGATCCAGATCCAGTTTCACCCGATCAAACTCAGTCTGTAATGCTTTCTGAATCGAAACATCGCTGATCGTACGGATCGTAACCTGAATGGCATACAGTTTTTCCGCTACTCCGGATTGTTGCATGACCCAACTATCGTACTTCCGGTTATTCTCAGAAATTTCGCTCAGATACCTGGTACGGTGGGGCGGGATCACATATACCTTTTCCGACATTTCGCGGGTAATCTCAAACGTTGAGGTGAGGGCAGCTCCTGTTTTGACGACAATCGTATCAATGATTTGTTTGTAGAGTTGGTTAGTACCCGGATCATTGAATTGAGAGGCAATGGTTCCAAACACGGGCATGTCGTCTGGCTTTTGATCCCAGAGTTGATGATTTCGTTGGTATTGCTTTTTTACATCACGTAACGCATCCAATGCCCCGCGCTTGTCAAATTTGTTGAGAGCGATGACATCTGCAAAATCCAGCATATCAATTTTTTCGAGCTGGGTAGCTGCGCCATACTCTGGCGTCATCACATACAAGGATACATCGCTATGGTCAAGAATCTCGGTGTCACTTTGACCAATGCCCGAGGTTTCCAGAATGATGAGATCGTACCGGGCAGCTTTTAATACCTGAATGGCTTCTTTCACATAGGCAGATAGTGCCAGATTACTCTGACGGGTGGCCAGAGAACGCATAAACACTCGGGGATGATTAATCGCATTCATTCGGATCCGATCGCCCAACAAAGCGCCACCGGTTTTGCGTTTTGATGGATCCACGGAAATCAATCCAATGGTTTTGTCTTTAAAGTCAATTAGAAAGCGCCTCACAATTTCATCCACCATCGAAGACTTACCTGCTCCTCCGGTGCCGGTGATCCCCAACACGGGTGCGTTGGACTGATTTGCCAACGTTTTGATCTGGTCAAATACCTGATGATGCTTTTCACGATAATTCTCAGCAGCGGTAATCAGTCGGGCCAGTGCCAGGGGATTCTGAGCTGTCAAAAGATCAACCTCATTAGTAAGAGTTTCTCCCAGAGCTATATCACTTTTTTGAATCAAATCATTGATCATTCCCTGCAAACCCAACGCCCGCCCATCATCGGGAGAATAAATACGCGTGATGCCATAGTCCATCAGATCACGAATTTCGTCTGGTAAAATGACCCCACCACCACCGCCAAATATGCGAATATGACCAGCACCCTTCTGTTGGAGCAGATCATACATATATTTAAAATACTCATTATGCCCCCCCTGATAACTGGTCATGGCAATCGCTTGCGCATCTTCTTGAATGGCCGTATTGACGACTTCTTCTACGCTCCGGTCATGACCCAGATGGATGACTTCTACACCTGTGGCCTGAATGATCCTCCGCATAATGTTGATGGCCGCATCGTGACCATCAAATAAGCTGGCAGCCGTGACAATCCTGACTTTATTTTTGGGCTTGTAAGGTTCGGGAGAAACATATGCCTGAAGGGAAGGCTTTTTATCTTTGGTTGGGACTGTGGCAGTGCTCATGAAAACTACATTTCGTGACCCTAAAATTACTTTAAACTCAACGATTTAGCTAACGAGCGGTAGGCTGATAATTTTGCATATTTTTATCATCATGATTTACCATATCACAGAAGCCACTACCTGGCAGGCGCAACTGCAATCGTCAGACTTCGTAGTGTCCAGTCTGACAGAGGAAGGTTTTATTCATTGTTCGACTGCCGCGCAGGTTGGCGGTGTTCTTCAGCGATACTATTCAGATCAAAAAAATCTGGTGATGCTACACATGGATGAATCTAAATTGACGGCTGAACTGAAGTTTGAGGCTTCCACCCAGGGCGAGTACTTTCCGCACCTGTATGGCCCTATCAACAAAGAAGCCATCCTTCGGGTAGAGCAACTACCGGATCAACGTTGACGTTTGATTTTTCGGATAAGCTTCCAGTAATCACTCCCGTAAGCGGCCAGTATTTCCTCTCCTTTTTTAATTTCACGGATAGACTCCAGGTAACAGCGGAGACCATCGGACACATATTCGGCATTGTTTCGGATAAATTTATTCTTAGAGATTCCTTTGGCATCGTTGGCATATCGGCCAAATGTTTGAAGTGTTTTTAGCGCATTGATTGCCCATGAGCGATGAACGCGTAACAAATATCCATTAAAGCCATCCTGATCTTTTACAGCTGACCATCTTTGTAAACGACCTTTGTATTCCGTGATCCGGTTGCCTTTGGGGATATTTACGGTGGTAAATAACCCGTTTCCGGCTTTTGGGAGTTTAGATTTTTTGACGATCAGATAACGATCAAACAGTGCCATGGCCGGGATAACTTCATGAATTGTTGATACTTCCGCCTGCAAAGTACTCTTTAAAATTCACCATCTTGCAACGGTGAAGAGAGTCCTTAAAATAGCGGGTAAAGTAACCCTGGTAATGGTAGGGATGGTGTTGTTTATTCTGATCATGACGGTGGCACCCATTAATCGGACCCCCGTACAAGAAAGCGATATCTATCCGGCTATGCTTGCCGCGATTGATAGGATTCAATCATCGCACGAAACAGAGGATTCTCTTTTAGTAGGTTTTGCCAAAGCCAATATTACTCCCAACCGAGCCGTAGCTACGGCAGGGTATGTGAAGCGGCACGGAGCCCCCTTCACGGCTGTTCATGATTCCATTTTTGTTCGGACAATGGTCTTTCGACAGGGACACACAAAAGCGGCATTGGTTAGCCTGGATATGTTGATTGTGCCGCCCCGGATCTATCAACGACTCAAGGAATCACTTCCTTCCATTGGTTATTCCATCCATCAGATTTATCTGTCAGCAACACATACACATAACAGTATTGGTCAGTGGGAAAATCATTTCGTTGGAGAAATGTATGCCGGCCCTTATGAAGAAATGGTGATAGAACGAGTCTCGCAAGCCATCGCAACATCTATTCAACAGGCGGAGGCAACGCTGCAACCGGCAACACTCTCTTCCAAAGCTATTCCTCTCTCCAGTGGTGTCTCCAATCGACTGGTGAGCGGAGGTCAGGTAGATTCATTACTCCATGTAGCAGAGTTTAGGTATATAGATGGGAGAAAAATGGCCATCAGCAGCTACACAGCTCATGCCACCTGTCTTTCCTCCAAAGAATTAAACATCTCTCGTGATTATCCCGGTGTTCTGGTAGATGAACTGGAAAAACAAGGCTATGCATTTGCGCTGTTTATGGCGGGTGCGGTGGGTAGTCATGCACCTGCACCTATGGCGGATGGATGGGATCGGGTATCGTTTATGGGGAATCTTTTGGCAGATACGATTGTGCGTTCCAGCAAAGAACTGATCCCCAGACGTACAGACAGGCTGGCGGTAGGTCGCTTGCCACTATTGCTGGGCAAACAACAGATAAAAATTTTACCGGACTGGCGCGTTCGTGCCTGGGCATCAGATTTTTTGTTAGGTACTGGTGAGCCAACATTGTCCTATCTGCACATAGGCGATTTAATTTTAATTGGAGCTCCATGTGATTTTTCGGGGATGCTCACCCCTCCCATTTATCAGGTGACAAACAACGCTCATGTACTAATCACCAGTTTTAACGGTGGGTATATCGGATATGTAACTCCGGATCAACTCTATGATTATGATGGTTATGAAACGCAAACCATGAACTGGTATGGGGTAGGCAACGGAGATTACCTCCAAACCAGTATGATTCGTATGATCAATCGATTAGATCCCTGATGTATCCTGTTTTGGAAGTACTTGCCGAACTTCAAACGGCATTGGAAAATCATCCGATTGTTATTTTGCAGGCTCCTCCCGGAGCAGGCAAGTCCACAGTTTTACCTGTTCATCTGTATGGGCGGCCATGGTTGAAAGGCCAGAAAATAATCATGTTGGAGCCAAGGAGGCTGGCCGCACGTTCGGTGGCTTCCCGCCTGGCGCATCAGTTAAAAGAACCGGTTGGAAAAACGGTTGGCTACCGGGTTCGCTTTGATTCAGTTGTTTCAAAGGAAACATCCATCGAAGTGGTAACGGAGGGAATACTCACGCGTCAACTTCAAAACGATAATGCGTTGGAAGGCGTGGGTCTTGTGGTTTTTGATGAGTTTCATGAACGAAGCCTTCATGCGGATTTATCCCTGGCGTTGTGTCTGCAGCTACAACAGGTTCTTCGTCCGGATCTACGGATATTGATTATGTCGGCTACGTTAGATGCTGATGTACTTGCCCCTCGTTTAAACAGACCTCCCGTGATCACTTCGCTGGGAAAAATGTATCCCGTTGAGATTATTTATGAAGAGCCTGACAAAGATCTGAATCTGATCGCCAATGTGACGCGAACCGTCCAAAAAGTAATGCGTTCTCAGTCCGGAGATATTCTGGTGTTTCTTCCCGGAGTGAATGAAATTCATCGCACACAAGAGGCGCTAGAATCGACCGGAGCGATGGTTGCCCCGCTTTACGGAGACATGCCGTTGCAGCAGCAGCAAGATGTATTGCAACCCCGTGCCGATGGTGAGCGAAGGGTAGTGCTGGCCACTTCCATCGCTGAAACATCATTGACCTTGGAAGGTATCCGGGTGGTGATTGATAGTGGGTACAGCCGCGTACCTCGCTTTGATCCTCGCAGCGGGTTGACGCGATTGGAAACAGTTCGGGTAACACAAGATGCTGCCGATCAGCGCGCAGGTCGCGCAGGTCGTATGATGGAAGGGGTGTGCTATCGCCTTTGGCCCACATACCTATCTCTGGTACCACAGCGAAAACCTGAAATTCTGGAAGCAGACCTTGCACCGCTTATGTTGGAATTGGCGCAGTGGGGCGTGCGTGAGATCCATGAACTTACGTGGATCACGCCTCCACCCACCGGAGCCGCGAATCAAGCGATAAATTTACTCCATCAACTGAATGCCCTGCATGATGGAAAGATAACTGCACAAGGGAAGGCAATGTTGCAGTTTCCCACCCATCCAAGAATCGCACATTTATTAACGGTTGCAAAAGATATGAATCTCAGTTCACTCGCCTGCGACCTGGCGGCTGTGTTGGAAGAACGCGATCCACTGCCCCGCGGGAGCGGAGCGGATGTTATGTTGCGCATAGAGACGCTGCGCAAATGGCGATCGGGTGTAAAAGTTAATGCCAAGCGGCAAATATTGGAACGTATGGAAAGACTTGCAGCCCATTGGCGAAAGCAACTCAGAGCTAGTATAGAAAATGAAATGCCTTTAACAGGACAGGCTGGCCAATTATTGATTCAGGCATATCCGGAGCGACTGGCGAAACAATTTCAGAAACGAGGCGAGCGCTTTAAACTGATCAATGGCCGAATTGCTCTGCTGCCCTCCGGTGATGAATTAATGATGGCTGATTGGATATGCGCGGCACAATTGGACGCAGGTACAAATGAAGGGAAAATATTTTTGGCGGCTGCAGTCAGCGAAGAAGACTTGATTCAGGAAGCTTTGGAGGTAAATATGGTTCGTTGGGACGAAGATCGTGAAGCGGTGGTTGCCATAACCGAAAAACGTATAGGCACTCTTGTTTTATCTTCAAAACCATCGGGCAAGCTTGACGATCGTCAGAAAAATGAGATACTGGTAGCACAAATTCGCCAGCAAGGATTAGCCTGGGCTGGTTGGACGGAAGAAGAACAGAAATGGCAGGCTCGAGTGATGAGTATGCGAAAGTGGCGCCCCGATCAAGCCTGGCCGGAGGTGTCAGATAGCGCACTTCTGACCACCATCGATACGTGGTTAACTCCTTTTTTGACAGGGGTGACCAAACGAAGTGATTTACGAAAACTCGATTGGAACAGCATAGCCAAATCACTCATGACATATCAGCAACAGAGAGATTTGGATGCATTGGCACCGATGCGTTTACAGGTCCCCAGTGGATCCCTTATTCTGATCCACTACTTTTCCGATGGACAAACACCAGTGATGCAGGTTCGGCTACAAGAGCTGTTTGGATGGTTAGAAACCCCTGCTATCAATGAAGGGCGTATCCGATTGATGCTGCATTTGCTTTCTCCGGGTTATAAGCCTGTTCAGGTAACACAAGATCTGCGAAGTTTTTGGAAAACCACCTATCATGAAGTTCGTAAAGAATTGCGAATGCGCTATCCTCGGCATTCCTGGCCGGACGACCCCTTTACTGCTGAGGCTGTCCGAGGAGCCAAAAAACGGACATAGTCAACCTTAACAAACTTCCTCGGATAACAATTTCAGATAAAGATCAATGTATGTGTGGATACTTTTGCGTTTGTATTGCATGATAAATCGCGGATGAGGTAGAGAGATAATTTCTTCAAACCACTGATGCTTCTTATTTAGAGCAGAAAAGAAGGCAAAATTTTTACCTTCACCAATACAATATACGTTATGTTTTCGGATACCTATCTCCATCATTTGCGAGACTGATTGGATAATAAACGGAGTCGCAATTTTTTGTAGTCTGCCATCATCATAGTAATTTATATTTTTTCCGTCTTTTAAGAATCCCAAAGGAGAAAGGGCAGATATAAAAAAATGTTGATAGAAGAGTGTGGGGCCTCCAAAAGCTTCTATCACCTTGTAAACAAAATCAGCCGAAAGTTCGGCTCTTTTATCAAACCGATTCGGAATATGGCAGATCGTTTCCAGTTTGACCGGGTCCGTAAAGGAAATACCGGTCACTCCGGATCCAAACCGACCCGGGTTAATACCCAACAGTAATTTGCGGGGCTGATGGTCTGAATAGTATTGTGTGTAAAATTGCTGGCAAAGTCCGAAGGTGTACTCATCCTGATACGGATTCATGACCGCAAAGCCCTTTGGGAGCCGGCTTTCAAAATGAAGCAATTGTAAAAACGAAAGTATTCTTTCGGCAACCATCGGTTATTGAATTTCAAAAGCACTTTTATAAAACCCTTCGGTTTGGGTGTAGTCCAAAAGAGCCATGTAAAAGGGATGGCTTCCCAGCGTAGCGCTGTCTCCAACCATGAGCAGTTTTTTCTTTGCACGTGTCATCGCCACATTTGTTCTGCGAATGTCGCCTAAAAATCCCACTTCACTTTTTTCATTACTTCGAACAAAGCTAATGGCAATAACATCCCGCTCTTGTCCCTGAAACGCGTCTACCGTGTGAATGCTGATATACGCGTGTAAAGTCTTCCATACAGGCGAAGCTTCCGTCAGTTTGGTCAGATAGTCGACTTGCGCCCGGTACGGTGTAATAATTCCCAGCGTAATCTTTTCTTCTAACCAGACCTCTATTCCGATTTCATGGATTAAAGCTTCTACGATTCGAATCAAGAGATGCCCTTCTTCTTCATTATAACGGCTCAGTGTTTCCGGGTCTTGTTTTTCAGCAAACCCACAACCAGCGGTATCGATAAATTCCACAGGCAATTCATGAGGTTTCAGAAGCCATCGCTTGACCGACTCATGGGCAATCAATTGATTTTGATAAAACTGGGTAGAGGGGAACTGCATGATCTTTTCATGCATTCGGTATTGTACCTGCAACATTGCTGAAGGTGACGATTGATGGTGGATTCCTTTTTCGAAAAGAGTTCTGGCTAGACCTAAGCGTGCCGCTTCATTGGATTTAATGGTGGGAGGAAGCTGCTGATGATCGCCTGCAAAGATCACCCGCTCGCATCGAAGGATAGGTATCCAACAGGCTGGTTCCAGCGCTTGAGCAGCTTCATCGATAAACACTGTTTTGTATCTTCTGCTTCGTAACATTGGATGGGAGGCACCCACCAGTGTACAGCAGATCGCTTGAGCTGAATTAAGTAATTCGGTTACAATGTGAAATTCCAAAAGGTCGGCATCTGCTTTTAGGAGTTTTATTTCTTCATACATCAACCTTCGCTCTTGCCGCTCATGGTGGCCATATTTACGTTTAAATTTACCAGCGGTTCCCTTGAGTTGCTCCATTCGCTTTCGCAATGACTTTAACTCCGGATAGTGTACATGAGTGGCGATTTTAGCATCCATGGTTTTACTCAAAGATTGCTCGGTTACACGAGCCGGATGTCCGATCCTTAAAACAGTTAATCCTAAGTGGTCAAGTTTTTCAACCAATACGTCTACGGCTGCATTGGACGGAGCACACACCAATACCTGTCCCTCCGCTTTTGAAACCAGTCGGATGGCCTCCGACAAAGTGGTTGTTTTACCGGTGCCGGGCGGACCATGAATAAAAGCTACGTCTGGTGCTCTCAGTACTTTTTCCAGAGCACTCACCTGACTCGGGTTTAACACGCTGGAGGTAACAACATCTTTCTTGATTTCGGTTGTGCCTTGAATGCTTTGCGATTTCTCGGATAAACCAGAGGGAATATGTGATCCTAACAAAATTTCACGAAGGTCAGCTACCCGCGTATCTTCGGCTTTGATCACCTTGTTTAACGCAAGTTCCATTTCGCGGTAGGTCATCTCATCAAACATCACGTCTACGCCCAACTGACCATCCTCGATCCATTCCGGAAGGTCTTCACTGTTGAGGGTGATTACCATCGAGTGATCACGCACATAATTGATGACACCCGTGACATGCTCTTTTTCAGGTTTGCCGGAAGCATTGCAGAAAACGTTAACCGATTTGCCACTGCTAAAAGCATGCGGCCCTTCCCGTTGTGCGATGCGCTCAATATCTATCGTTAGCCTTTCGCCCGTACCGATATAACCTTGTTTGAATCGAACGGGATACCAGGTGGTTCCTTCTTCTACCCGCTGACGAAGCGAGCGAAGCAAGACTTTTTGACGATAATACTCCAGATCGGCCTGTCGTTCAAGTTTGATTAGTTCTAACGTATGCTGGAGTTGTTGCCGGGTGGTCATGAATGGCCACAAAGATAATAACCCTCAGATGATGAGATCAAAAGAAGTTGGAAGAGATGCGAGAGAGTGTCAGGCTGACGGGTATCTTGTGTTTTGGAGATGGTTTCTCATCACCAGTGATAGATTTTATGGAAATATAGCCCGGCTAATAACCCTTGAACCGTACCCCAGGCTACATCCAGCAAAGCAATCCATACAGGATACTTTTTAACAAATGACAGATTGGTGAAATCATAAACAGCATAAAGCGAAAAGCCGATAAAAGCTCCTGTCAGCACAGCCACGCTTAACCGATGATCTATTTGTTGAGAGAGACCGATCACAAAGCTCAGACAGAGCGAGAGCACGATTTGTGCTACTAATCCCATGGGGATGTTAAAGATTATTTTTCCATGAGTGTCCAATTCAGCCAAATGCCCCAGTGTTTGCCGATACCACTTACTCGCCACTACCGCCAGCCACACGTAATCCAATAGGATGAAGATAACCACTGAAAAGGCAACTGCTCTCAGAAATTTTGTTGTGAATAGGAATTCCATAGATAAAATTTATGATGAATGGACGTCAAATGGCATATGCTTCAACGGAGCTGTCTGATTTTTCAGAACACGCTACGGTGGTGTTACCTGGATGAGTTTTTTCAGCTTTTCTAACTGTTTGAGATTTGAATCAGAGCCGATCATGCTTACAATTCCCTGCTTTTCACGGGTAGTCAATCGCCAGCTTAAAGAAGCACGTGTACTATTCTGTCGAATACTATCCATATCTTGCAAGATAGGCACATAGCTTTCGGCCTGATATTGCAAATCTACCCGATCAATGGGTTGATCAAACCAGGAAGAAGCTTGACCAATTAGCAAATCGCTCGTGATGTCCTGAAAATTCTCAAAATTGTTGTACACGCTGCTGATGGGTTGGGTTAGGTCATCTATAATGGTCTGACCTTTTTTGGGGGCAATGGTACCAAGTTTGGGAGAATCTCTGATTGAAACAAAGACGACACCGGATGTATTCTCCTGAATCCATTCTTTAAACGCATACATAAATCGAACAGCATCACTTAGTCCAAAGTTGTCCGAAATACCCGCATCCATAATCTGAATGGGCGGATCACTGGGTAAGGTTGTGTTAGGGGTAATGTAAGGGAAAGTGGCGCTCATGCGCAACGCAGAAAGGAACCTCAGTTGAGAGGATCCCTGATGTTTAAATAAACGAATAAAATCTACCCCGGCATATTTCGCAGATGAATAATCATGAAGATTGGGAATCTCCGAGTTCATAAAGGAAACCGGTCGGGATGCAATGTAGAGTTTACGGCCGTCATTAATGACGGTGGGAGTTAAAATAACGCTTGGAACAATTCCGGCCAACTCCGGTTCACGATAGGCTGTGATGGGTTTATCCATCAATCGTTCAGTAATCTCATTCAACTGATCTTCAAAAGTATAAGCCCGATCTCGTTGATAAGCAAGATTAGCATAATCGAAGGTGGTAAATCCAACAAAGAGATCGTTGGCCATCAGGCTAAAGATGAGCGGATTCAAATTGTCGGTAGCAATTTTTTGACGATGACGCTCTGCGTAAGGTTCTACTTGTTCTCCCTGTAGCTCTCTGAGTTTAAGTTCACGAAAGTAACTGGCCCCAATCAACCCGCCCGAGGCTCCGGTAATCAAGATGCTGGATTTGGTTAGTTGACCACCGGTCAGGCTGTCAGCCGTTTGAAGTGCCGTCAGCGTCCACAAAGCCGCGCGCTTACCTCCTCCGCTCACGCATAGAAAAACCATTTTTGGTTTTTGTTCACCAAACTTGGCCCGCCAATTTTCCAGGGAAGACAACGTCATTTGGCGGTCTTCCTGAATACTGGTGCTATCATTCAATTGCTGAAGTGCCTCCACTGAATAGTTGGCTTTTGTGGTATGATAGTCTAATCCAAAAGCTTCGTAACGCTTGGTGAAAAAGTCTTCTCCGACCAGGTGATTAACCCCCAAAAAAATGATGAGACCTACCGTAGCAGACCAGCCTCCGAACCAATATTTAAAGGCGCCTGAAAGCATCACAAAAATGGTCAGGAAGATCATAAAACTACTGGCTGCCGGTAATTGAAAAGCCGGAAAGTCTTTAAAAACACCCAACACCAAGACAGCCGCAAAAATGAAAAGTTCAATAATCACCAGATTAAAATGATTTTGATCAAACACCTGCAAAATGGAGGCACGATCATAAAAGGAAGTATCCTCTACTTTTTTGATTTTCCAATTATCCAGATAATAGTCCACTCGTACTTGCTTTTTCTTCGCGATGTCCAGCTTTTTCATCGCACTGGCACGTGTAACTTTGACTTTGGATTTAATCTTTTCATCTATCCGGCAGACGACATATTTAAAAATGTCTTTGTTGGTGAATCGGAAGTAAATGTAAAAGAGACTGGTCATGACCAGATATCCACCCATTAAACCCACGATATCCCACAGCAAACGGGTGGAGTCAGAGTACTCATTGTTCACTTGAAAACGGATGATTTCAAATAAATAGACAGCCAGGAACAGTGCCGGAATCAGACTGTTATTAATCGCAAACTTGGTAAACGGCTTCGGAAGGGTGCCCACAAACGAAAACCGGTGTCCATCGTTGATATAACTGGTAATATGGAAAGCCGTGGTAAATCCGGCTGTTACCACACCCATGATGAAGAAACTGGTAAAGTTCACCCGGTTTAAATACTCCGGATCCAGGAATAGATAAGGAATGCCCAGATATTTACCAAAGTTGCCGGTGATCATGGCAAACAAAATGATCCAGCAAAGAATAAGAATCTGATTGCGTCTGAAATTGTTGAGCAGCAGTTGTACCGGGAAGGAGTAGGCAATCTTAGGCCCTAGAAAATAAAGCGTGCGAAACATACGTATTAGACCCTCCAATGTAGAGAATTTACATGAGATTTTATTTTTTCTGATTGTTGACGGGAGGATACAGAAGAGCAGGAATCATTGTATTTTTACTTGCGGTGCGATGCAGCTATTGCCGGCAGCCGAAACAAGTAAAGTTCATGAGTTTTACGATCTACCGATCATCAGCCGGCTCTGGCAAAACACGTACACTGGCCAAGGAGTATATTCGGCTGGCGTTGGGAGGTACACCAGAATCCTTCCGCCATATTCTGGCGGTGACGTTTGCCAATAAGGCCACCCAGGAAATGAAGGAACGCATCGTAGAATACCTGGCCGACTTCAGCTATGGACGCACCAATAACCTGACAATTGAACTTCAGACAGAGTTAGGACTAAGCGAGCAACAGTTGCAAAAGCGCAGTCGCGAAGTACTGTCGCTCATTCTTCACCGATATTCGCAATTTTCCATTTCTACCATTGACTCTTTTTTCCAGCGGGTCATACGCTCCTTTACCCGCGAGGCAGGGTTGCTGGGAAATTTTCGGTTAGAGGTCGACAACGATCTTGTACTGGACGAGGTCATAGCCGCTTTGCTGGATGAACTGGGGCAAGAGAATAAAGAGCTGACACAATGGGTCGTCCAATTTTCACGGGAAAGCCTGGATGAAGGAGATTCCTGGAACATTACAGAAAAGCTAAAAGGATTCGCCCGTCAGGTATTCAATGATGAGTTTAAGGAGATTGAAAGCGAAATTGTCGGTTCCACAAACGAGGACTATCAGCGAGTGCTTCGCCTGTTGCGTCAGGAAATAGCCCGGTTCGAGAATTTTATGAAAGGGAAGGCCCGCGAGGCACTTACCCACCTGGAAGAGGAGGGAATCACCGCTGACGATTTTAACAACAAAGATCGGGGCACTCCCCTTAAATATTTCCGGGAGTTTTCCCATGGAAGATATTGTTCCTATGAGGGAGCCTTTATGCAAGCGGCTTTGGCCCATGCGGCCAATTGGCCTGGTAAGAAAAGCCTGAATCGGGAAAAATTACAAACGCTTGCCGAGCAAAAGCTTCTACCCATTTTAAAGGAGATGGTCAGGTATGATGAAAAGAATTTACGCACGTACCGGACTTCAGAAGTTATTTACAAAAACTTTTATGCCTTTGGATTGGTAGCAGATATCACCCGAAAACTGCAAGCGTACAAAAGAGACCATAACGTAATGTTACTTTCAGATGCTCCACAATTTTTAAATGGAGTGATTAATAATAGTGATACACCGTTTATTTATGAAAAAGTAGGTTCCTGGTTTCAGCATTACCTGATTGACGAGTTTCAGGACACCTCACGTTTTCAATGGAAGAACTTTGTACCCCTTTTAAAAGAAGCATCCGATCAAAGTTATCAGAATTTAATTGTAGGAGATGTCAAACAATCCATTTACCGGTGGCGCGGAGGCGACTTACAGCTTTTGCAACATGAGATCACCCATCAATTTGGTCAGAAGCAGGTAAATCTCGTTCCTCTGAATACAAACTATCGGAGTGCAGGGAATATTGTTCACTTTAATAACTTGTTTTTTCAAACAGCGGCACCGTTGCTGGCAACCGCGGTAAATGAATCACTTCCAATAGAAGTATATCAGGATGTAGAACAAAAGCTGTTTAAGTGGCCGGATCAGGGATATGTGAACATACAATTTCTGGAAAAAGACGATGAAAGCTTTGAAGATCAGGCGCTGGGTTTGTTGCCTGGCTGGTTAGAGAAACTTCAGCAACAAAAGGTGGCGTTAAAGGATATTGCCATTCTGGTTCGGAAGAATGAAGAGGGTCAGCGCATCGCTAATTATTTGTTGCACTATCAGCATTCGCCCCAGGCGAAGCCCGGATTCAAATACGAGGTAGTTTCCAATGAGTCGCTGAGATTGGATACCTCCTGGTCGGTCAATGTCTTGATCAGCGCTTTTCTTTATTTGAAAAACCCTCAGGATAACATTGCCCGGGCGCAATTGACTTATGAATTGGCAACCAACAAAAAGGCGAAAGATATCTTTGCAAAAGCCCAGCGTCATGAGTTAAGCGAGTTCATACCGGAAGAATTTATTCTTCAGGCCAGATATCTGACTAAACTTTCCCTGTTTGAATTGACAGAGGAACTGATCCGCATGTTTAATCTGGGTGCCCGCCCGGAAGAGATGGCTTATCTTCAGGCATTTCAGGATTTGGTGTTAGAATTCTCAGCAAAAGAGAAGACAGATCTCACTTCTTTCCTGGAGTGGTGGGAGATTTATAAAAGTAAAAAATCCATTCAGGTGTCGGGGTCTGTTAATGCAGTGACCATCCTGACGGTCCATAAATCCAAAGGGCTGCAATTCAAGTATGTGCTTATTCCTTTTTGCCATTGGAAGATGAACCACGAACGATCTCCACTGTTGTGGGTGAAATCAACAGATTCTCCGTTTTCAGCTATGGGTCCGGTGGCCGTTCGATATTCATCAAAATTGGAAAACACCGTTTTCGCGCAAGCCTATGCCAGTGAATATACGAAAGCTCACCTGGACAATCTGAACCTGCTATACGTAGCGTTTACCAGAGCTGAGCGGGGACTGATCGTGCTGGCCCCCCAGCCGGGCAAAGCAGATAAGTTAGCCACAACCGCAGACGTGATGTATCAAACACTCATCCGTCATCCTGAATTGGCAACGCATTTCAGCAATCTCCAATTTGAATCAGGGAGTCTGGTTGAAGAGGATTCTTCCCCAGCCATCACTTCCATGGAGGCAATTGATTTACCGCGCTATATGTCAAACGATTGGCGCACTAAACTGGTAATTAAACGCAATGGCCGTGAATTTTTTGATGAGCAAATCAGCGAAAAACGAATAAAAATAAATTCAGGAATATTGCTGCATCAGGCCATGGCACACATTTTATATCGAACAAACTGGAAATCGGCCATGGATGCTTTTATTCAACAACATCCATTACCTGTTGAAGTGGTAGGTGAATTATACGAAAGCGTGAAGTCAGTGGTGGAACACCCATTTATGAAAAACTGGTTTGGTACCGATTGGAAAGTTAAAACCGAAGCTCCGGTATTAATCCCCGGGGGTGCGGTCAAGCGGATCGATCGGGTCATGATGGGGAAATCAACAACCATTCTGGTGGACTATAAAACCGGAGAACGGAAGTCGATGGATCGGCAGCAAGTGGAGCAATATGCCGGTATCCTGACCAGTATGGGTTATCCTCACGTACAAGCCTATCTGGTGTATCTGCCGACTTTGGAAGTAGAGGAAGTAGTCCGAGGTTCATCGTTAACACTTTTCTAATGAAACCTTTTTTACAGGAACTGGCCGAGGATATCCTGAAACAGTCCACTCCGCTGGAGCAACTCACGCTTGTTTTTCCTAACCGCAGAGCCAGTTTATACTTTCAAAAATTTCTTTCACAGTCCCTTACGCGACCTCAGTGGTCGCCCCGGTTAATGAGTATTGAAGAGTTTTTTAAAGAACATAGCTCGTTACAAGAGCCAGATCGACTCACCTTGATCTATCGGCTATATCAGGTTTATACCAACGTGCTTAAACAAGATGAGCCGTTTGATAAGTTTTATTTCTGGGGAGAAATGCTGTTGCGTGACTTTGACGAAGTGGATAAGTATCGTGTGAATGCCCAGTTGCTGTTTAAGGACTTAAGCAAATTAAAAGAGCTGGACGAAACGTTTGATTATCTCACAGATGAACAGAAACAATTTTTGAGAGACTTCTGGATTCATTTTGAAGATAAACCATCTCATGCCAAAGAAGAGTTTCTGCATTTATGGAAAAAACTGCCCGCAGTATATACCGAATATGTCAAGTCTTTGGCGAAAGAAAAACTCGGATATGAGGGAATGATTCATCGCGAGGTAGCTGACTCATTGGAACGAAAACCACCGGAGGCAGAAGTATGCAAGCGCTTGATTTTTGCCGGATTCAACGCGCTAACTCGGACCGAAGAATGGCTGTTGGCAAGTTATGTAGCTCAGGGCGCCCGTGTTTATTGGGATTATGACGATTATTATGTGAATGATAAACACCTGGAGGCTGGGATGTTTGCCCGACAGTACGCTACCCATCCTGTTCTGCGTCACACCCTTCCGGCATACTGGCCGGCTCATTTGAAAAGCAAGAAAAACCTTTGGCTGACTGGTGTATCCCAACGCATTGGTCAGGCCAAGTTAGCCGGTGCCCGGGTAAAAGAAATAGTAGACAAGCTTCCTGTGGAAAACCGTGAAAGTGAGTTGAGTAAAACTGTGATCGTATTGCCGGACGAGTCGCTTTTGTTGGCAGTTATGCATTCACTCCCTCAGGAGTTAACCACCATGAACGTGACCATGGGCTTTCCGCTTCGGGCCACTCCGCTCTTTGCATTGCTGGATTTGATCATTGAGATGCAGGTGAAACGCAAAGGAGAATCGCTGGCCCACCGCGAAGTGACCGGTATTTTGGGGCATGCCTATATCCTGGGATTGGCAGAGAGAGACTCTTTGGCTTGGCAGGAGTCGATCACACGGAAAAACCGGATACGGATTACTACTGCAGAATTGGAGTCCGTTCATCCGGTTTTCGCATTGATCTTTCGTGCGATTGAACCTCCTGCCGCTATTGATTATATAGTAGAACTGATTCAATACCTCGGAGCTTCGTTTTCAGATAAACAAAGTTTTGATCGCGAGTATGCCTTTCACTTTTACCAGCACCTATCAAGACTTCAGGGGATATTCAAAGATAGCGATCGCTGGCCGGATTGGCGGGGATTTCAAAAACTATTCAGGCAAATATTACAGGCACAAAAAATTCCTTTTTCCGGTGAGCCGCTTCAGGGCCTCCAGATCATGGGGGTATTGGAAACACGTAATCTGGATTTTGAAAACGTGATCTTGCTTTCCATGAATGAAGGACTGCTTCCGGCTGGTCAGCGACAAGGTTCTTACATTCCTCATACGATTCGTAAGGCCTATGGTTTGCCATCGCATGATCATCAGGATGCCATTTACGCTTACCTTTTTTATCGATTGCTTCAACGGGCTGGCCATGTAGAGATGTACTACAATACCGAACCCGATGTACTAGGGAATGGAGAAATGAGCCGCTATGTGCAACAATTATTGCTGGAGTCAGGGTTGGAAATCCAGCGCAGGGTTCTTCATCATCCCATTCATGTACACCGCTCAGAAGCAATTGAAGTGGCAAAGACGCCTGAAGTGCTGAAGCAGTTGGATAAATATGTTATGCAGGAAGACGGCTCCAGTGATTCATACTTGTCACCTTCCAGTCTGAATGATTTTATCGAATGCGAACTCCGCTTTTATTTAAAGCATGTGGCTCTATTAAAGGAAGCGGATGAGGTGGAAGAAGATGTGGATGCGCGTAGATTTGGAAATATTTTGCATGATGTTATTCATTGGTTTTATGAGCCGTTAAAGACAACCAAGCATCGGATTGAGCGATCTGATATTGAGCAGGCCGAAGCTTCTATTGAAGGATTAATTGATCGGGCTTTTCGCAAACAATACTTTCTGGCCGAAGATCAGGAAGTACGTTACGAGGGTCAACGCGTGGTTGTGAAAGAAGTGGTGGAAGCCTTTGTATCACGGATATTGGAACTGGATAAAAATTACGCACCGTTCACATTGACCATGCTGGAAGACCGGTTCGATTTTTCAGTTGTATTGAATGATCAACGATCACTTCATATTGGTGGCAAGATTGACCGGGCCGATGAAAAGGAAGAGAGCGTTCGGGTAATTGATTATAAAACAGGCGCTGACAAACTTGAGTTTGCCGGGATCGATTCATTGTTTGCCAGAAATACCAACCGAAACAAAGCAGCCTTTCAGACGTTTCTCTACGCGCATGCGTATCAATTGAAGAAATCAACTAAATATCCGATCACGCCTGGATTATTTAATCGCACCAATTTATTCAGCAGTATCTTTGCGTTTGGACTTCGTTTGGATAAACAGCCGTTAACAGATATTGCATCTCATCAAACTGCTTTTGCAAGCTTGCTGAAGCAAACCCTGGAGGATTTATACGATCCTTCGAAACCTTTTCAACAAACGACCCACCAGAAAAATTGTGAGTTCTGTAGCTACCGGTCACTTTGCCGTAGGTAATAGATATGGGGGGTAAAGTAATACCAGCCATCCCCACCGTCTGGAAGGGGCCTTTGATCACTTTCAAACACCTGTTTACCTAATTTTTACCATTTGTAATGGGTTTTGGCTTAAATTTCGAGCTCAACCTATTACCTGAACCCTTCAATGGCCATCCGCAGAGTGTTTTTCATTCTTGCAGTATCTTTTTGCCAAAACCTTGCAGGTTTTTCTCAAGGTTGCAATTGTCCAACCAGTTCCAATTGTGGAACATGCGTTGGGGGCTATACCTCGCTTACTTTGTTGTTTAATGGAGGTTCACCATCTACCATACAAGCAAGCGATCAGTTAGGCGTGGTATTTAATGGTATCGTTAATCCCGGAGGGACGTTCACTTTTGTGGGATCTATCCCAAATGAAAAGTTTGTAGGACCATCGATTACTATTCTTGTTAATGGATTGCCCAATGCAACTATAAGCACGTTTTGTGCGGGCGGTACTTTTGTGGGCAGTTCATATGGGGCATTTACGGTGGTTTCAGGTCAAAGCCTCAATGGGGGTGCCCTATGTTGCGCTCCGGGTTCCATTGAGACTACTCCCCCCGCCATTTCCGGCTGCCCGAGCAATATTGTTCAACTTTTGACATCTTCATGTTCCATAGCTGTTTTTTGGTCGGAACCTATAGCTACCGATAACTGCACACTGGAAAGTTTTACCAGCAACAAAAATTCAGGTGATCTTTTTATGCTGGGAACAACTTCTGTTACTTATACCGCTGTCGATAGTTATGGCAATTCAAGCACATGTTCTTTTAACGTCACAGTTATTGATTCTACTGTTCCGATATTTTCATCCTGTCCAACAAATTTGATGCTTTCAGCGAATGCCTCATGTGAGGCAATTGCCAATTGGATACCTCCGATAGCCAGTGATAATTGTGCCATATCTTCGACATCAGCAACGCATGCTCCGGGCAGCATTTTTCCTATCGGAACTACTACTGTCCTTTACTCAGCCACAGATGCTACTGGCAATACGGGCACCTGCTCTTTCACGGTCCAAGTGACAGATAATAGTCCTCCGGCCTTTGGCTCGTGTCCGACCAATATTACAGTAAGCAGCAGTCCTACATGTTCAACAGCTGTAACGTGGTCAGTTCCAGTTGCTACTGATAATTGCGGAACACCATCGGTTTCGTCTACCCATAATCCGGGCGATTTATTCACTCAAGGCACGACTACGGTAACCTATACAGCCTTGGATGGAGTGGGTCATACTACCCTTTGTTCGTTTACGGTTACCGTAAATGATGTAACACCGCCTTCATTTACTTCATGTCCAGGCGATATCTCTGTAGCGGCTTCAGCCAGTTGCGAAGCGATAGCCACCTGGACTCTACCAACGGCTACTGACAATTGCGCAGTAACCAACGTCATCGGCACTCATTTGTCCGGAACTTTATTTCCCATTGGCACAACGGTGGTCAGTTATCAGGCAACAGATGGTTCCGGGAATTCAACCACGTGTTCATTTAATGTGTTGGTCGTAGATAATACACCTCCTGTTTTTACCAATTGTCCTTCGAATATTAGAGTTCAAGCCGATGCCAATTGCCAGGCCGTTGTTAACTGGACACCACCCATGGCTTCGGATATCTGCGGAATATCTTCCAACACTAGCAACTTTATTTCTGGAGCTACCTTTGGAATAGGTACGACTACGGTCATTTATTCGGCATCAGATACGCAGGGAAATACAGCTACTTGCCAGTTTACCATAGTGGTTGAAGACGATCAACTGCCAGAGGTTTCTAATTGTCCGGCTGATATCAGGTTGGCATCAGACGAATCGGAAACCGCACTGGTCACCTGGCAAGAACCACTGTTTACCATCGGGTGTGGTTCTTTGGTCATCGAGCGATCTCATGCGCCAGGCACTCGCTTTTCGGTCGGATCTACACAGGTGAGTTATGTCGCAACCGATGGGCTTGGGAAGTCGGCTAGCTGCACATTCAACGTTACGATTGAAAGGACGGAAATATCCATTGAAATTTCCAAGTTATTGACACCCGATGGCGATGGCTACCATGATTTTTGGGAGATTGTCAATATTGATCGGTATCCTTCTAATTCTATTATTGTATTTGATCGGTGGGGGAGTGTTATTTATGAAGCTACTGGATACAATAATCAATCCGTGCGATGGAATGGGTTGACCAAAAATAATTCACGGGTTCCCACGGGCACCTACTTTTATTCGATTGACATCGAAGCTGGAAGTCAAAAAGTTAAGCGAGAAGGGTTTATTGAAGTATTGCCATGAAGCCTATACAATCATGGAGATTTATGATCGTTATTCTGTGGGTGATGGCATCCACTGTAAAAGGTCAACAGCGCACGCAGTTTACGCAATACCTGTTTAGCGGATTAGTGATTAATCCTGCTTATGCCGGAAGTGAGGAATCCCTGAGCATAACTTTGATAAACAGACATCAATGGAGAAGTGTGGAGGGAGCACCCACCACCCAAACATTGGCTTTGCAAACACCCGTTGGAAAAAAGAAAGTTGGTCTCGGGTTGCTTATATCGAATGATAAAATCGGCATTCATCGGAATCTCTTTGTTCAGGCCAGTGTGGCCTATCACCTACAGGTAGCCCCGAGCGCCTATCTGTCGATGGGGTTGCAAACGGGTTTGCAACATGTCAGATCCGACTACGCTTCGCTTGTAGGAACATCTTCTTTAGACCCCAAACTGTCTGAGTTTAGACTCAATGAGATGTTTATCGACATGGGAGCGGGTATTTACTTTCGAAGTCAACGATTACATGTGGGGATCTCGGCTCCCGGGTGGCTGAATCAATCAGTACAAATTAATGATACTGCTTCTTTTAAACTCCGGAACATAAACCTGTTTGGTTTTACGAAGTACAAAATCCCATTAGGACCTGTATGGGTATTGGAACCCGCAATCTTACTCAAACACTATCAGTTGTTACCTCTTTCAATGGATGTAACAGGTGCTGTTACTTACAAGGAAGTGCTTACGGCAGGACTGTCATTCCGATTGAACGAATCTTTAGGGTATATTTTTCGCGCCAAGGTCACACCACAACTTCATGTAGGATATGCGTATGATTACCCAATGGGTTTAGTTACGCGGCTGGGAGCAGGATCACATGAATTCATGGTTCATTATCTGTTCAAGTATCAAAAATCAGGAATTAAATCACCTAGAATCTGATGCGCACAGTGATCACCATCTTGCTTTTATTCGCAACTGTGCATACCTCTTGGGCTCAGGAGTCGGTATGGGACATTTGGAAGTCAGATGCCCGATTGGCTCAGGAATATTTTAATGTTGGTGATTTACCTCGGGCCATCGCTGTATATAATCGTGCCCCTGTTGGCAGACGTAATCACAAGATGCTCGGGCGCTCTTATTTTAGGATTAAGGAATACACGTTATGCGTGGATGCCTACGATCGCTTTGATGCTACTCAACCCCCCTGGGAAGACGTGGATCTCATATACTATGCAGAAGCACTACTATCGCTTAAGAAATGGGATCGCGCATTTAAAGTGTATCAAAAATATCAAATGATGCAGTCGGAGCAGGATTGGATCTTGCAAAAACTATGGCGGATTTCAAACATGAAATATCTTTGGGAAGATTCCATACATATAGCTGTTCGGGCACTTTCGGTAAATACAGAAGCTGCAGAGTGGGCAGGTATTCCTGTAAATGACGGACTACTATTTTTATCAAATCGGAGCAGCAATACTCCGGTCAAACAAATAGATGCTTCTACTCTCCAGCCGTTCTTTCGTTTTTTTGTCGCCTATGAAAAGCAAGATACTTTATTGGACGGTTGGGGAATGATGTTTACCAAGCCTGGGGTCAGTGATCATAGTAAGCTGGCTCCAGATGGGAATCTCGGTAGCTTCATGTTATACGATAACGAATCACGAATGGTTTTTACCGCTACCATGGATCAAAGAGACAGGCTGGGAAGGAGAAACCTGGGGCTATTTTTTGCCGAACGAATCAAGGGAAACTGGAGAGTAACTGCTGCTTTTGAATATAATGGAGTTCCTTTCTCAACGCGTGATCCCTTTATAGATGAAAAGGCAAAGATCCTTTATTTTTCGTCTGATCGGCCAGGCGGTGAGGGCGGAAATGATATTTATCAGTCTATCTGGATTAATGATAGATGGTCCGCGCCTCAAAATCTTGGTAAGATCATTAATACCCCTTTGGAGGAAACGCATCCCCGGATATTTGGGAACAGTCTTTTCTTTTCGTCCACCGGCCTGGCGGGTCTCGGGGGATCAGATATCTATCGTGCTGACAGATTCGTGGATGGATTTGCTGAACCCGTCAATATGGGTTATCCCCTGAATACTTCAGGGGATGACTTTGGGATATTTTTCACAGACTCTTTGACAACACATGGTTTTCTGAGTTCCAATCGTAAGCGCGGAGGACTAGACGATGATCTTTACGAATTTGATATGGATATGCAGTCTTATCCGCTGACATTAACAGGTGTAATCAAACAAAAGGATCATTCCTGGAGCGATTCATCCGCCACGCAGGTGCTGGCGAATTCTCAGATTTTAGTGATTGATAACATCCGTCAGGTAAAAGTTCATGAATCTGCTTCGGATGAACGCGGAAATTTTTCCATCACGCTGCCCTACTTCAGTAAATATACCATTCATGTGCGGGATGCGTCAGGCATCGAGAGTGTAGCCGTACTGAACGTGCCCCGGCAAAAGAAAGAATCAACGATTCATGAGATTGTTTTAGTGAAAGATATATTTCAAACCATTACTGATTAATGGATTTACAGGTAAACATGCAATACAGAATTCTTACATGTCTGATGATCCTTCTGGCAGGATGTATCATTTATAAAACGGGCCATGCGCAGAGTAAACAAATGATTCAGGTTAAAATCTTTGATCAGCAACTGAAACCCCTGCCAGCCATGGAGTTACGATTGAATAATGCGATCAACGTAGTGGTAAATGAGAAAGGTTCAGCTTTTGTGGAATTGCCTGACATGGATACTCCCATTCAATTGATTGAGCTGAAAGACCAAAAATGGGAAGTAGCCTCCTGGAATTTCAGTAAGGGGGTAGTGGAGATACTGGCCCGTCCACGAAATTACCAGATAGTAACTGTGCAAATTGTAGACACAGAAGAGAATCCTATTTCCCAGAAAGAAGTGGTTTTCTCAGGATCCAGAAGGATCCGTGTTCGGTCTGGCGCTACGGGGAAAGTAGAATTGCCATTAAAGACAGATGAACGCATTGTGTCGCCCAACCAATTTGCCATGGAAGGATATCAGCCAATTCGTTTGAAGACGACTCCGGAAATGATTCAACTAGTGATGGACGAAATCCAGGAAAAATTACCAAGTCCTTCTCTTCCGGTAATCTCAGCTACACCGAAAGACAGTCAGCAAATGACGTTGCTGGACACCATCAGTACACTTTCATCATTTTATCAATGGATGAAAGATCTGTCAATGGAGGATCTGACAGACGAGCAAAAGCAACAGATTGATGCCAAATTCAATATACTGATCCGGCAGATTCAACAATCGGCCACCCCAACTCCTGATAACTCATTTGCTATTAGCGATTCTACGGAGGTGACGGACGATGTCAAAAAATTAATCAAACGAGCTGAAGAGGAAGGCGAAGAACTGAATAACCAGAAACTGGAATTTGATAAGCAGATAGCCGCGCTAAATATCAAACTCTCAAAGGGAATTGTCAATCTGGATGACAACATGCGGAGTCGCTTGTTGGAGGATATTTTAATGCTCGAGAAGTTGTTAATGGAAAACAGGGCAAGATTTGATCGCAATCAAAGTGAGTACGGACAAGTGATCAGCTCGTTAAAAGAACGCTACCTCAATATTCAGGATTTGGAAACTAAACTCACCGAAAGTGAACAGTTAAGACTGGAGCAGGAGAAAGTCTCTCAGCAACAGTTGCTTTTTGGAATACTATTGTTTGTTTTATTATCCATCATAATCCTGATTCTGGTCAGGTTTGGTTCCCGCCAACGAAAACAACGCAAAGCTCTCCAGGACGCTAACAATGAGATAAAACTTATCAATGAGAATCTGGAAGATATTGTAACGGAGCGAACGAGGCTATTGCGTGAAGCTAATAAGGAGCTCGACACCTTTCTTTATCGGGCATCTCATGATTTGCGGACACCGGTGGCCTCCATCATTGGAATATGTAATATTGCCAGCTACATTGAGCCCCGGGAGTTGCTGGAAAAGATTACCTCATCGACAGATCGGATGGATAAACTGCTGAAACATCTCAGCGTCATCAGCCAGATTAACTCACCTTCGAAAGAGAGTCAGGTATCTTTGATTCAGGTACTGAATACCCTCAAACAAAAATTGAAACCGCTGCTGGAGAGCAATAAGGTTTTTCTTTCTATTCATGGTAATGAACATGTTACCTTAGAAACCTATCCACTTCTTCTCGAAACTGTGCTTACCAACGTGATAGAGAATGCCGTTTACTTCGTAACCCTGGGAGAGTCAGCGGAGCCTTGGGTGGAGATTACAGTTACGTCCCATGGCAGCCATTGCGAAATTATGGTTGAGGATAATGGTGTTGGCATTGAGCAAACAGTATTGCCGCATATTTACGATATGTTTTATAAAGGGAGCACGCAATCAAAAGGAAGTGGTTTGGGGTTATACATCGTTAGTCGTTGTCTATCCGTGATGAAAGGAACCATTCAGGCAGAGTCGACATCCGGACAATACACCCGATTTATCATTACATTACCCTCCTCTCTCAGTGTACAACCTGAAGACAGTAAGAAAGACCTGGAAAAACCGATCAACGTTGTCTTGGGATAAAGAATTAGGAACTTTATCTTTGATACTGCACATGGAAATTAACCTTTTGGTTTTTAACAAAACAGCTCATCAGCAATCGGACGAGAATAAGAGGTTTTTACAACGATTAAAACATAAAAATCCACGCAAAGTGGATGAACTTTTTCATGAAACACACGAGCAAGTATTCGAAGAGATGGATTGCCTCTCGTGCGCCAATTGCTGTAAAACTACCAGTCCTATCTTTTACTCAGCGGATATTGAGCGAGCAGCAAAAGCGCTCCGCGTCAAGCCTGGTGATTTTACGGAAAAGTATTTGCGGATAGATGAAGATCAGGACTATGTGCTCAAATCTTCTCCTTGCCCGTTTTTGGATGGAGAAAATCATTGTTCAATCTATACCGATCGACCCAAGGCCTGCCGCGAATATCCACACACCAATCGAAAAAAAATGGTTCAGATCCTGGAGCTCACGCATAAGAACACTCTGGTATGTCCGGCCGTTCTGGAAATGGTGGAGCGGTTGAAAAAAGTGATTTAGGATTAAATTATGTTTAATCGTTATTGTCCACCTGCCTTAAATCCAATTCGCGGTTTGGATGAGCGTTCTTCCTTGATTTCAAATTCCCGCACATCTTCCAGGAGCACTGTAGCCATCAGTTCCGGGGTTCGCTCTTCCTTTTTCATAGCCGCCAGCCGCAAGTGTTGATTTTTGATAGACTCACCAACCACCTGACGGACGGTTCGGGCGTTGCCGAAATGTTTATCCCTGTTTTCATGAACATGCGAAAAGTATTTTTTTAAATGATCGATGGCCGCGGGATCCGGCTGGGCTTCTTCCTTTTTAAACAAGGATAAGGCGATGGTGAGCATGTCTTCAGGTGAGTAGTCGTCAAATTCAAAATACTTATCAAAGCGCGACTTCAACCCTGGATTGGACGAAATAAATTCGTGCATGTTATCTGTATACCCCGCGACAATCACTCCAAATTTTCCGCGATGATCTTCCATTCTTTTTAAAATGACCTGAATGGCCTCCCCACCAAAGTCATATTGTGAACCTCTGCCTTGGGCGAGCGAGTAAGCCTCGTCAATAAAAAGAATTCCACCCATGGCTTCGTTAATTTTTTCAGCCGATTTAATGGCGGTTTGTCCCACATATCCTGCCACCAAACCTTCCCGATCCACTTCTATCAGATGACCCTTTTCAAGGATACCCAGTCCTTTATAGATTTTGGCAACAATACGAGCCACCGTGGTTTTACCGGTTCCTGGGTTTCCGGTGAATACCGTATGGAGGGAAAACTTACTCAGCACGTCTTTCCCTGTCTCCTGATAAAACTTGACAAGCTGAACCATTTCGTTCACCTCATTCTTAATTTTTTCTAAACCTGTTAACGCATTGAGTTCTGCCAGACTTTCGTAAAGTAGATTGTCAGGATTTTGGTTTTGCGTAGGGGTGGATCCGCCTTTGACTACCTGTTTCAACATGTCAGCTCCGGTAAGTACGGCAGCGTTGCCTTCTTCCCAATCGGTTGCCACCTGAAAAGGAACGGTCGCCAGCAGTTGATCCATAAATACGACTTCCATCGTGTATAGATCGTTGCTCCATCTACCGGGGGTATCTCCTCCCCAACCTGGGTATATCGTATATATTTGGTTGGCAGTATTTACGTTAACATACGTCATGTAGGCATGACTTCCTTTTAACTGACCAGCATCATTGTAAAAATTGAAGAAGATTTCGGTATAGAAATCTTTGGCGCTTTTGTTTTTAAACTTGAATTCACACCAGACAAATCGGGTTTCGGTTTGTTTGAATGTGCGAAGATATTTTTTTTGTGGCAGGGTGCTGGCTTTGGAGTCTCCTTCAAAGAGGTGGATGCTTTCAATATCAAAATAAAGATTTTCACCTTCCTTGGCCTGTCCTAAATCCTCCACATAGAATTTAGTTTCCCCAACTTTGACTTCATCAATATATGCTTCCCACTGATAGTCACCCCGAAGCCAATAAGCCCCCGGAGCGGCATTTCCCCACGATTGCCGGATGTAGACAATGTTTTCATCCTTGGAAACAATCCTCTTTTGCTCCAGGTTACAAAGCTCATTCTTCTGGCTGCCATTGACGTGATAACACTTCAGACGAAAAGAGGCTTCCCAGTCTGACTCATCAAAAAGTTTATTGAAAAATGAAAACTCTGCCCGGATATACGTAGTTTCATAACGGTCATATACTTTCCTGTATTTTTTAGTGGCATCAGCCATCCATTCATCGGAAGAGTGCACCTTGATGTCGCGGTGCTTAAACCGGGTCGGTTGGGGGGGATTGATCTTTTCCTGACTCATAAGTTTATAGCAATCGATCAGTGGTTTAAGTGGATCAAGGTACTAAGCCATTTTACACGAAGCAAGTTGTGAATGGAATTGGATAAGTTAACTTACCTTAAAAGGGTGTGTAACGCATCCTCCAAGGCCCTCAGTTCTGGTGAGCCCGGACTTAAAATAACACTTAACGAAGTCGATTGGCGGGTTTTTGTGATCACACCGCTGCGTTTGATCCGATCTTTCAGATGAAGCGCGGTTTGATTGATCCCCTTTTCCAGTAGTTCTGAAAGGGCCATGAATTGAGCTGATTTCAAAGGAATGATGACAGGCTTTCCTCCACTATAAACTCCGGACGAACTTTCCATGGGTTGAACAGGATTATAAATTAACTCAACTGATGAAATGGTATATTGATTACCACTTCCATCAAAAAACTGGTAAGCGATGGCTGAAGAATTCATGTTGGGATTAGGGAGTAATATACTTTCGAAACCAGCTTTGTATCGTCATTTGAATGACTCCAAAAAATGCTTCTTTAAAAATCCCTGCGGATAGTTTACTCTGACCTCTTACCCGTTCCGTAAAGATGATCGGGACTTCTGTTAATGAAAAACCGTACTTCCAGGCTGTAAATTTCATTTCAATCTGAAACGCATATCCCACAAACTTCACCTCTTTCAAAGGAATGGCCTCTAAAACTTTTTTGCGGTAACATACAAAACCAGCAGTAGTATCACGAATGGGAATGTTGGTAATCATACGCACATAGGCACTTGCGAAATACGAAAGGAGCACGCGGCCCATGGGCCAGTTGACCACGTTCACTCCGGTAGCATAACGCGAGCCAACCGATACATCATGCCCACCCTCTGAACAACTCAGGTATAACCGTACTAAATCTTTAGGGTCATGGGAGAAGTCAGCATCCATTTCCAGAATATACTCATACCCCTTGTCCAAAGCATAAGAAAACCCTGCCAGGTAGGCCGTCCCTAACCCTTGTTTACCTTGCCGTTGGAGAAGATGGAGTCTTGTGATTTCCGCGGTGTTATAGGTTTGCTGTAAATCTTTCACCAGTTCGGCCGTGCCATCAGGAGAATTATCATCTACGATCAGGATGTCAAAGTCTTTCGGTTGTGAAAAAACCGCATCAACGATCAGGGTAATATTCTCCTTCTCGTTATACGTGGGAATGACTACAACAGCGTTGTTCACTACTTTTCAGGTATTTTCAAAAATAGACAAAGAATTTGAAAAGCGGTCATCACTTTTGCGTTCGAATTGCGAATTTGGCGGCCGATGAAAGCTACCAAACCTTGTATTTTTCTGGATCGCGATGGGGTGTTGAATAAAGACAACCCTCAGTACACTTACCGGACTACCGCTTTTACTGTTTTACCGGGGGTGCCACAGGCATTGTATGCCCTTAAGGAAGCCGGGTATCTATTAGTCGTGGTCACCAATCAATCGGGGATTGCCCAAAAGATTTATACCCAGCGCCAGATGGATCTTTGCCACCTTTTTTTGCAGGATGCATGTGAGCACGTAATCGATCATTTTTATTATTGTCCATATCATCCCTCTGTGAGTCAATCGCTCTCACGCAAACCGGGGACGCTCATGTTTGAAAAAGCTATTGCCAAATATGGTGTGGATGTTGGACAATCATGGATGGTTGGTGACCGCACCCGGGATATCATTCCTGCCCGTCAACTAGGCATCCGAACCATCCAGATTGGTGATGAAGTGGATCGTGAACACCGGGCAGATGTTCAGGTTAACAGTTTATGGGAGGCGGCTAATCATATTATGCACCCCCGAAAGGTTCGCACATAGGTCAGTGGCCTATATTTTTGTCATTACCTCGTCTTTATATCCCAGCAGTTTCATCATGCTTTCGCTGGTTTGCTCCTTGGCGAAAAGCTCGGTCGTGATTTCTCCATCTTCATTGCGGTGTATCAGCACGTGTTTGGGAGCGGGAATGAGACAGTGTTGAATGCCTCCATATCCGCCCAACGATTCCTGATATGCGCCTGTATGGAAAAAACCGATATAAAGAGGTTCCTCATCTGTAATCATGGGCAAAAACACTTCACCTGTATGCGATTCACTATTGTAATAATCATGACTGTCGCAGGTAAGGCCACCTATGTTTACTTTATGATAAGGATCATCCCACTTATTGATAGATAGAAGAATGTATTTTTGATTAAGACCCCAGACATCTGGTAGATGGGTGATAAATGATCCGTCAATCATGTACCACAATTCCTTATCGTTTTGAAGTTTCTGATCCACCATGCTGTATAAAACAGCGCCACTTTCGCCTACGGTAAAACTACCAAACTCGGTAAAAATGTTAGGCACAGGCACATTGTTCTTCTCGCAAATCCATTTGATGTTCTCCACAATTTGCTCAATCATGTATTTATAATCAAACTGAAAAGTAAGAGAGGTTTTGATGGGAAAGCCGCCCCCAATGTCAATCGAATCCAGCGAGTCACAGATTTTCTTCATTTCACAATATTTGAAAATGAAGCGGCTTAACTCACTCCAATAGTAAGCCGTATCTTTGATTCCGGTGTTGATGAAAAAGTGGAGCATCTTGAGTGATGCTTTGCTGCTGGGCTGAATTTTTTCTTTAAACAGCGGTACGATGTCACTATACCGGATCCCCAGCCGGGATGTATAAAACTCAAATTTAGGTTCTTCGTCTGCTGCCACCCGTATCCCCACCTGATAGGGTCGGTTTACATTCTGCTCATAGGTATCAATTTCACTCAGGTTGTCGAGAATGGGTACACAATTGAATCCATCATTCAATAAGTCCGTAATGTATTGCCGGTATTTGGGCATTTTAAAACCATTGCATAAAACATACGTCTCTTTGCTGATTTTACCCCGCTCATACAGACTGCGTACAATCGGGATGTCAAACGCAGAAGATGTTTCAATGTGAATGTCGTTTTTGAGTGCTTCCTCCAGAACAAAATCATAATGAGAGGATTTGGTACAATAGCAATAGGTATACTTGCCATGATACTTGAATCGTTCCATGGCCGCATTAAAAGTAGCTTGCGCAAATCGGATGTTTTCGCTGATGCGAGGCAGATAAGTAATCTTGAGAGGAGTACCGTACTGTTTTATAATGTCCATCAAAGGCACATCGTTGAACAGTAATTCATGGTCGCGCACCTTAAATTCTTTTTGGGGAAATTCAAAGGTTTGCTCAATTAGCTCGCGGTAGCTCTTCATCTATTTTATGTCGGAAAAATTAGCTTGCAAAATAAGCACATATCAGGTTAGGGATCAATTATTCAGGGATTGGTTTTCAAGTTTCCCGATCCAGGTCAGTCATCGTTGAATCTATCCGAATAGCAATCAGGCAAGATGGCTCTGGGCTCTACTCTCATCGGCATCCTTTTGATTCTCATCTTTAGATTCGTATTGGCATCATAAACAAAACCATAACTATCTGATTATCAACAACAAAATAAGAAAATTTCAACCTTCAGGAAAGCTCAGATAACCCAAAAAATAACCATCTTTGTACATCTAAAACAGCATGCTACAACTAACAGCATTTTTGCCTTATCGTGGGTTGTACGCCTTACCCGACTACTGAGGGAATTGGCGGTAATGCCGTGAAAACGGCCTGGTATGTGTTTTCCCAATTTTTAAGCAAGTAAATTCTGTTTCCTATGAAAGAGATAAAAATTATTGAAGTAAAGTCCGAAATCGGTGCCGGTACGCGCGGAGCCAGTCTGGGTGTGGAGGCTATTAAAATTGCCAGTCTTGATTTGAAATCTGATTTTTTTAAGCAGGTGGAAACCATCGAAGTAGAAAATGTCAACGAACTTTTGTTTGATGGAGCCAAACACACGGATGCGAAATTTATTGACGGTGTTCTGATCATGGAAGAACGTGTGTGCCTGGAAGTATATGAGCAGCTATTTGATGATTTTTTTCCATTGATCATGGCCGGAGATCACAGCACTTCTTTTGGAACAATTGCCGGTATTCGCAAGGCCTATCCGAAAAAGCGCCTGGGCGTCATTTGGATTGATGCCCATGCAGATATTCATACACCCTATACAACGCCCAGTGGTAATATGCACGGGATGGCGTTGGCCATGGCCTGTGGGATAGACAATCTGGAATGCAAGGTAAACGACCCCCGTGGTGAAACGATCGAATATTGGGAAGAACTAAAAGTGGTGGGAGGTCCGGCACCTAAAATCCTCCCGGAAGACATCGTGTACATTGCGGTGCGCGATTTTGAAAAACCGGAGAACTACCTGATGAATAAGTATAACATCAATTTTATTGAGACAGAGGAGGTGAAAAAATTAGGACCCGATATCATGGCCATGAAAGCGCTGCAAATGCTTGATCATTGCGATCTGATTTATGTTTCCTTTGATGTGGATAGTATTGATAGCCGCGTCTCCACCGGAACGGGAACACCGGTACCGAATGGTTTGTCCGTGGAAGAAGCAAAAAAGCTTAACGCAGAACTGGCCAAGGATCCTAAGGTGATTGCCTGGGAAATTGTCGAAGTTAATCCAACGCTGGACACCGAAAACCGGATGGCAGAGAGTGCTTTTGAAATCCTCGAAGCCACCGCCCAAGCAATCATGGGAAGACCGGTGATGGCCGAATAGCAATCTTTTGCAGCTAGAGGGAAATTTCGTTTTTGCTGCTTAACTTTATTCTAATGTCCAAACATTTTTTACATGTTTGATAAACGTACACTTATCATCTCTATATGTTCGGTAGGTACAATGGCATTGACCATTGCCTTTATCCCAGATTCGGAGATAAAAAATATCTTTGTTTTTACCTTAACATTCGCGGTTGGAGCTCTTGCACTCTGGCTTACCCGAACAAAAATTTCGGGCAAAGAGAAAGAAATCAGAAGTAAGATCGATCGCCTAAAAACTGAAGGTCAGGAGTTGAAATATGAGCAAGAAACTGCTCTGACCACGCACGATTTGCAAACACTCCGGCAGAAGGGGATTACTTATATTCTGGTTTTAATTTTAGCGATGTTGATATTTGTTTCCATAGCGCTATTGAGTATTCATACTTTGGTAGAACTGGAATCTAAGTTTTTGATTGAGGTAGGTGCAGTTGTTTTATTGATTGGTTTATTTGGTTATTCAATCCGCATTATCTTAAAGAAGAATGAAGACGTTAGAAAGAAGGGTACAAAAACTGTTGTGCGTGGCATTGTAACCGATAAACGAATAGAGGGGGATGAAACAGATACCTATGTTCTTGAAATAGGAAATATCGTCATTGATGTAAAGAAGAAAGTCTATTCAAAATACCAGGTGGGCGATGGTATTGAAATGCATCTGTTGAAGAATTACTATAGCATAGTGCTTTACGAAGCCAAAATCGAGTCCATGAGTCTGAAGTAACTTTATTGTCCCTCCGCCAGTTTTGTGAGCGCTTTGATCGTGCTCATCATATTACTGCGGATGACCGGATCCGTGAAAATCCGTGGGATGCTGCTGGGCATCGATAAAATCCGGTAAGTAATTTTTGCTTGATGGGGCGTTACTTGTTCCATTCTCCAACTGCCGGCCAACTCCATGCGCGTGACTCCCTTGCGCACAGGAGCTAAGGAACCATTGATGACGGATTCAAACGTGATGAAAAACTCCTTCCCAGGAATTTTTTCTACTAACCGATATCGGAGGAAGTGATCCTGATCGCTGACCGGCCAGGGAATTTCATGATAGGAATACTCCTGCCAGGTAGTGGTATCCGAGTCTGGGTACACCTTAAACTCACTCACATGTTTTTGCCATGTTTGGATGGTGGATTCATTCTTCAAGATAGCCAACATTTCATAAATACTGGTCCGAATGAGAAACTCACTTTTTACTTCCCGGGCCCGAACGGCAGGCACCTTTCCAGGAAAGGTAATCCAACGCTCATGAATGAAAATAGGAGGGTCTTCTTTTACCAATTCAAATTTTTCAGCCTCGGCAGGTTGGGCAGAAACGTTGGCACATGAGAAGAGGGAAATGCAAACCCAAAAGCGGAATCGAACCAAAAGCATCATGAAATGATAAAGATAGTGGTTAATTACGAAATGAGGTTACCTCAAATGGATTATCCATATCGTAATTTCCTGAATTAAAGACAACTCAAGCTTCCGGAACCCCCTGCTCGCTAACGAACTTTTGTAAAGGACACCTGGGTAGCCCGGGCTGTGCTAACCAATAGCTTTACCACCTTTCCTTTTTTATTTCGTTTAAACTCGTACAAGTCACCATCGTCTGAAAAAAAACCATCTTTGAATGACGGCTTCAATTTAAAAGAAGCCAGTCCATTGGTAGTAATCCACACTTCCGAATTTCGGAGATCAACGCGATAGGTGGCATCAGCTTCTTCACTTTGATAAGTACCGGTCAAATCAGTTAGCGATGTTGGGGATAAATCGGGTGCGGGTACTTTCACATAGGAAAGCGTGTCCCCTCTTCGGATGGTTAGCATCCGGTTCGGTTGTGTGCGAATCCATTTCCGATCAAAAAAAAGAGTGTCGCGGCTAATAATAGTCGCAGTCACTTGATTATTGATCAGGGTTTGATTTTTACGTTCTATTTTTTGAACATCCATGTGCCGGATGCTGCGCCAGAATCCCTCAAATTTTTTGAGATCGGATTCTCCCAGTGATGGCAACGAAGAAACAAACTCTGCAGCGGGTTCATTCATCGCCATGGGCTCCAGATTCATAGGCTCATCCAGGGTCGTTGGCATAAACAAATCAACTATTTGTTCACCCACACGCGTGGGATTAAAGCTACCATCGTTGCTTAAAGCTACCACCGAAAGTTTCAGCGCTGGATAATACGCCAGCCACGCCCGGTAGCCGGCCGTTGCTCCGCTATGGCTTATTTCATCATATCCAAAGACGCTATCAACAAACAAACCGGCTGCATACGAGATTTCCTTTCCGTTGCTCAGTTTGCCTTTTTGTACCCGCCATTGGTACACCTGTTTACCACCGATCGCATACGTTTCCAGCAGGGAGTTCCATTTGAGTAAATCGGCTGTCGTGGTTAACAAGCCACCATGACCGTGGATGTCTTCAAATGGCATCAGTTGTTCGTACACCCCTTTTTGTTTTCGATAAGCCACGGCACGATTTGGAACAATCTCCCGAAAGTTGTCGCGCCATTGGGTGTGAGTCATGCCCAATGGTTTAAAGAGTTTTTCTTCAGTAAATGCACTCAGCGATTGGCCTGACACCCGCTCCACGATGGTCACCAAAAGTGAGTAGTTGCTATTGCTGTAGGAATATTCAGTGCCTGGCGTATAGTTGGTAGATTTTTGATTGCTCATGATTTGCACGGCAAGGTCCTGCGTGTAAGCCCGTGTGGTGCGAGGCCAGCCGGTAAGTGCGCCAACGCTCCCCCAGTCTTTCAGCCCACTGGTATGGTTGAGTAGCATTTGTATGGTGATCGTTGTCGAATACTTCGGAATTTCCGGGACATACTTCCGGATATCATCGGTAAGTGCCAGTTTGCCTTCGGCTGCGAGCAACAAGATACTCATGGCCGTAAATTGTTTGGCTACCGATCCGCTTTCAAAAATTGTTTCGATCGTATTGGGTACGTTGTGTTCCAGATCGGCCAGGCCAAAGGCTTTGTGGTAGATGATTTTGTCACCCTGTTGAATGGCAATGGAGCCTCCCGGAGTGGCGTTATTCCAGGCGCTGAAGAGCTGATCGATTTTTGTAAATTGATCGGGTGATTGGGCGATCGTGGTTAACGTGAAAAAGTATAGCGGAAAGATAAGTATTGTTCTCATTGATAAAATAAAAAATCAATTAGCGGCACCGATCGCCCGGAAATGTATTTTAAACGAATACTACTGAACAAGATTGTCAATATCATCTTGATCTGTTTTCCGTCCTACAGCGGCTTTATTCAATAGTAAATCGTCAAAGCTGAGTATAAAGAGTTTGTTACCATCCAGTAGTTCTACAGTGGCCCTTTTCTTACATTCAACAAAAGAATCTAACCCCAACATTTGAGGAAGAAAATCAGTATGAAAGCCCTGATGAGGTACCTTTAGAAAAGTTTTCTGAGGATCAAATACAATTTGGTCAAGCGAGCTTACGTCAGTACCAAGTTCTGCCAAAGCGTTTACAAGGCTGAGAAAATTTAGTAAAGTTGGTTTGTACCAGAAATCGAGATCAATAGAAATCTCAGGTCTGATGGCTGAGATTCCAGATATTCTCCTATAGCCATAATAACCCACCGCAATTCCACCAGCTAAAATGCAATCAACATTATGCTTGTTCAAAGAGGCACAAACTTTTTGAAGAGTTTCGCGCAGTTCATTGTTTAGCATAATTTTTTACTTTTAGAACGATCCAGGAAACACCATCGTTAGCGGGTTTCCGGCATGAATTAAATTTTGAATAGAAATTCATCAAGTCCAGCGTTTTGATCAACGCTTCATGCGATGAGATTTTGCTTTGCGGGTTGCGATCAACAAAGTTCTTTTTATCAATACTATTGTAAACGATGACTTTCATGCAGTTTGTAAAGATAATAAAAAGTCCATAGCCTTGGATTAGCTTGATTTGGTAAGCCAGCGTGGCTGCAGGACACACCATGTGAGGTAAACTCCGAGCTGGTGTCAACCTTTTCATCAGGTTTCCGTATTTTTGCACCAAAATCTGACCGAATCATGAGCCAAAACAGACCTATTTCTGCCTTTATTGAAAAAAACTATCTCCATTTTAATGCGGCCGCGCTGGTGGATGCCGCTAAAGGCTATAAAAAACATATTGCCGAAGGTAAAAAGATGTTAGTTTCGTTAGCCGGAGCCATGAGTACGGCTGAACTCGGTATCAGCTTTGCCGAAATGATTCGTCAAAATAAAGTGCATATCATTTCGTGTACGGGTGCCAACCTTGAAGAAGATATCATGAATCTGGTGGCGCACTCGCATTACAAGCGAATTCCGAATTACCGCGACCTTACACCACAAGATGAGTGGGATTTATTGGGCAATCATTTGAATCGGGTAACCGATACGTGTATTCCGGAAGAGGAAGCCTTTCGCAGATTGCAGGCCCACTTGTTTAAAGTATGGAAAGATGCCGAAGACAAAGGCGAGCGTTTGTTTCCTCATGAATTTATGTTCCGCATGATTAATAGCGGGGATCTCCAGCAATATTATGAAATCGACCCGAAGAACAGCTGGATGATTGCCGCGGCTGAACGCAACATGCCGATGGTTGTGCCGGGCTGGGAGGACAGCACGATGGGGAATATCTTTGCTTCCTATTGCCTTACCGGAGAGTTGAAAGCATCTACCATGAAGAGCGGTATCGAATACATGGTTTGGTTGGCGGATTGGTATACGAACAATGCCGGAGAGCATGGCATCGGTTTCTTCCAGATTGGTGGCGGTATAGCTGGCGATTTCCCGATTTGCGTGGTGCCGATGTTGCATCAGGATTTAGAGCGCGATGGCGTTCCGTTCTGGAGTTACTTCTGCCAAATCAGCGATAGCACGACTTCGTATGGATCATACTCGGGTGCTGTGCCCAACGAAAAAATTACCTGGGGAAAACTAAGTATTGAAACGCCTAAGTTCATTGTGGAAAGCGATGCCACAATTGTGGCTCCGTTGATGTTTGCGTATATACTGGATATGTGAGGTAACCCTTCATTGCTACCAGATAGCCAGGATGACGAAGACCAGATTAAAGAAAACGAAAAGGGATGCTACTAATCTGGCTCCCTTTTTATTGAGAGCTTCAGCCTCTTCTTTTTTTCCATTGTCATAGAGTTTAAGGGCTAACGCAGAGACTAACAGAATTCCAAAAATGGATATAAAAGTGAGCGCATGAAGGGTATCCACCAGGGTAAAAGAGGATGATTCCGGAAGAAGGGAATCAATGATATATTTATTACCCACCGCAGCAAACAAACCACCCACCGGTAATCCAAAGCGCGGTTCCATTTCGGACGGATGCGGAGTAAAACTGATCATGGATATGAGAAAGGCGATGTACATGCCCAGAAAAATTTTGGCAAACAATCCCCAGGCATTTCGCTCGATATTCATTTCGATCTGAAAGGTTGAAAAATTCTGTAACCCTCGTCCAGGAGTGGTATCACCAAAACCGGTTTCGTAATCATTGGTACCGGCTACCACCTGGAAGTTATTTACTTTCCATCCGTCAATCGCCTCTTTGTAGTCAAATTGACTGCCTTCGGTATCCGGAAGGAAAATCAGGCTTTTGTTATCGAACAACGTGTTTTCTATTTGAACCTTCAGATGTTGCTGATCAAATGGAAAATCATGCACACTCCAGTTTTGCTTCATGGTGCATTTCATTTTCATGATGACCCAGGCTTTGCCGTCCAGGCTGTCGGTGATGACTTCCGGAGGCTCAATCGACTTGGCATTGGAGATGTCTAATTGTTTGGTAAAGTCAAAATCGGGATTGCTATACTTAAACCATAACCAGAAGCGTATGGTAAATTCCTTTTCCCGGAAGTTAATGTCATGAACGCTGATTACGTATGCGCCTACATGCACGGTGTCTTGTTGCCCACATGCCAGATATCCCGAAAACAGAAAGCAAAGAAGGATCGTAACTTTTTTCACGCAGCGAAGTAACAAAAAAGCCCTGACTTCGTGGTTAGGGCTTGTCTGGAGAAAGGATTTTTTACATCCTGCCCACAGAAGTACTTCCCGTTTTCTTCATAGACTTCTCCAGCTATTGATCCACGATACCCACGGCTTTCATAAGGCAACAAAACAAAACGAGCGGTACCGCCAAGACCTTTAATGGCATTGTAAACCGGTTATAGGCACCGCTTCAGGCAATACCAGTTGGCGAGACATTCAGTGCAAGGGTTAGGATCATCAGTCTTTTAACCATATTTCTGGTTTTTTTAATTGAATTCGAAGAAGAACGAAAGTGCTTGGCAAATCTATTAAAAACCAGATCTTTCCGGATAGCGACAGGCACCTGTTCCGGAAGGTAAAAAACTCCTTCAATATTCTTGTGTAAAGACGTAACTTGCGTCAAATTTTGAACTATGTATCCAGGATTAATCCATACCCACTCTTCGTTGCGCTATCTCGTGCTGGTCCTTTTGCTCACGGTCATTATCAAATCATTTTTGGGATGGCAGGGTAAAAAACCTTTTTCATCTGGAGATAACAAACTTAGCCTGGTGCTGCTGATTCTAACGCATATCCAGTTGGTCATCGGTCTGATATTGTATGCTGTCAGCGACAAAGTTCAGTTCAACTCCGATACCATGTCTACGCCCGGGCTGCGCTATTGGGCTGTGGAACACATCAGCCTGATGTTGATAGCCATTGTCCTCATTACCCTGGCCCGGACAACCTCCAAGCGATTAACTGAAGCGTCAGCCAAACATCAGCGGTTGTTTGTATTCAATACGCTTGCTCTGGGAATCATTCTTTTGGCTATTTATATGAGCGGAAGAGGATTTTTTAGTCTTCCTTCGATCGGGTAGGTAACTTTTCTTGACTTCCAGGTATGAATACGAATATCCTCATGACTATGAAAAAAACGAGCATGATCGTTGTCATTTGTTTGCTGGCGATACGCGGACAGGCGCAGGAAATCAGTTCGCGGTATGAACTGGTGCGCATGAGTACAACGAAGGTGAACACCACCTTTGATGACGTATCTCCCATCATTTCAAATGACGGTAAGCAGATTTATTATTTCATCTTCAATCATCCTGAAAACACCTATGGTCGGGATAATAGTCAGGACATTTGGGTTACCACACAAGATGATAAAGGCGATTGGTCGCAAACTAAACACCTGGGGCCGCCTTTTAATCAGAACCGCTATAACCAGGTATTTAACATTTTACCCGATGGCAATCTCTTTATCCGGGGAGGGCGTTCTAAAAATGCAGTGGGATTTTCACTCGTGAGTCCAAATGGAGCCAGTTGGACTGAATTAAAAATCCCGGAATTTGAAAAGATGAATAAAGGTGTTTTTTACGGAGGCAACCTTTCGGCTGATGGCAATCATGTGATTCTTTATTTCTCCGAAGCTGCCGGGTCCCGTTACAGTGATTTTTATATCAGCAGCAAACAAGGCGGTGATTGGACCAAGCCATCCAAACTGAAACTTAGCTCGGCCTATGATGACTACGCACCCTTTATCGGGCCGGATCAAAAGACTCTTTATTTTGCCAGCGATCGTCCCTCCAAAGATAAAGTGGGGAACACGGATATCTTCAAAGCCACCCGTCTGGATGATACGTGGACGCAGTGGTCAGAGCCGGTCAACCTCGGAAACAAAATAAATACCGGATCGGCTGATGCCTATTTCTCCATCGATACCCATGGAAATATTTTTACCGCACGCATGAACTCCCGGGCAGAAGGTGGAAACTTTGATTTGTTTTTGCTGAAACCTAAAAACATCACCATCACTCTCAAAGGGAATGTGTTTGATCAGAAAACCCAACAACCGATGATGACGGATGTTATTCTCGCATTAAAGGATAAAACTCCCATGGGATTTGTTTCCAACAAACAAGGACAGTTTGAAACCAAACTCCCCGAGGTAAAAGAGTATCACATTTTAACAAAAGCGATGGGCTATCTGCCTTTTGATAAAAATTTCACCATGCCCAAAGTCAACAGCGACACTACGGTGGTGGTTAATATCCCCATGACACCCATTGCCAAAAAACTGGTGTTGAATGGAAGTGTGCGCGATAAAAAAACAAATGAAGTGATCCCCTTTGCCAAGGCCAGTTTGGTCATGACCAGCAATGGCACTAACCTGGGAGCCAGGGTTGCCAACGGAAATTATCAATCAGAAATTCCTTCGTTAGGCTGGTATCGTATTTCCGCAACAGCGGAGGGGTATCTGAATGGAGCGGATAGTGTAGAGGTGAACAATCCTGAGGTGACTCCGGTGGGGAAAGATATATTTTTAGCACCCATTGAAGTGGGATTAACCATTGTGCTTAAAAATATCTATTTTGATTTTGACCGCACCACCCTCAAACCTGAATCCTTCACGGAGCTGAACAAAGTGGTAGAGTTTCTTCAACAAAACCCCCGCCTGGAAGTGGAGATAGCCGGGCATACGGACAGCAAAGGATCGGATACCTATAACTCAAACCTATCGCAAGGACGCTCTCAATCTGTCGTAGACTACATCATCAGTCAGGGTATTGATGCAAGCCGTCTGACGGCTCATGGGTATGGTGAAGCTAAGCCCATTGATACCAATGATACAGAAGAAGGCCGTGCCAATAACAGGCGAGTTGAGTTTACTGTGTTGAAGAACTGACCAGGCAGATATCAATCGAGGGAAGGGATTCTTTAATTAATGGCTTCCGTATCTAAAATTTCTTTTACCTGATCCCAATCGGTTTCAAAAATGTGGAGTTGAACGCCCGTAAACAGTTCGTTGCGGAAAGGGTAGAGGCTATTAAAATTCTCGCCACTTAAAAAGCAAGGCATCCCATACGCATCTAATTTGGTTTTGGCCAGATTGGCCTGAACCACGGTGTCATAGGAAGCAAAAACCACAATTTTTTGATCAGGCTCGGTCATCGGAATCGAAAATACTCAATCCTGGGCCGAAAATGAAATCCCCTCTTCATCGCTTAGCCATTGATTTTTTTGTACCTAACAGAATATTTTTACATCCATCCGTAACAAACCCTTCCGCCCACCGTCTTGCCTTTGAAACGATGAATCTAGAATTCTTTGAAAGCCGGGTTCTGCCAACTAAAAACAAGCTTTATCGCTTTGCTTTGCGGCTTTTAGCCAATGAGGAGGAAGCCAAAGATGTGGTTCAGGAAGTACTGATACGCGTGTGGCGGAATCAGGGATCGGTAGATGAAATTCAGAACTGGGAGGCCTGGTGTATGCGCATCACCAAAAACCTGTCGCTGGATCGTCTCCGGGTAACGCAACGAAGGATCACAGCAAGCCTGGATCAGGAATCAAATGTGAGGGATTTAAACGGAACACCGCATGAAACGACCGAACAACAAGAAAGTATGCAGCGCATTAACCAACTGATGGCCACGCTGCCGGAAAAGCAAAGACAGGTCATACACCTTCGGGATGTGGAAGGGTATAGTTACAATGAAATTTGTGACATGCTGGAACTGGATATGAACCAGGTAAAGGTGAGTCTGTTCCGCGCCCGAAATGCCATCAAGGAAAAACTGATTAAACTAAATGCCTATGGACTCTAAGTATATTGAACAATTACTGGAGAAATATTGGGCCTGTGAAACTTCACTGGAAGAAGAGCAACAATTAAAATTGTTTTTTACCCAAAGTGAAGTGCCAGCACACCTGAAAGAAGCGGCACCCTTGTTTTTGTACTTTCAGGAACAGTCCCGAAAGCAACTGACAGACGTTTCTTTTGATCAGCACGTGAAAGGGCAACTGCAGCAAAAACCAAAAGCCAAAAGTGTGGCCTGGATTTACAACGGAGCCCGGATCGCAGCAGGCGTAGCAGTGGTCTTTGTGGCCATCCACTTTGTCCGGCAGGAAGTTCGCAAAACGTATCCACCCGAAGTGGTCGATACCTATAGTGATCCCAAACTGGCTTTTGAAGAAACCAAAAAAGCGTTGATGATGATTTCAAAAGGCTTTGGTCGGGCACAAAAGGAAACCTCCAAACTAAAACTCTTCAACGAAGCCGAAGAGAAAGTTCAGGGAAAAGATAAAAAGCAAGAAGTAACTATTTAAAAAGAAAAAACAACAGCTATGAAAAAGATAATCATGATTGGTGCGTGGACTATCCTAACAGTCGTTGCCGCACAAGCACAAAGTGATGCCATCACCAAGTTTTTCAGTAAATATCAAAATGACGATTCGTTTACCCAGGTGACGGTGAGCAGTAAAATGTTCAATCTGTTTACCAACATGGAGGTGGAGAGTAAAGACGATCAGGAAATCCTCAATGCTATCAGCAAACTCAAAGGGCTTCGCATCCTGGGAAAGGAAAATACCCGGAATTCACGTGAACTGTATAAAGAGGCCATGAGCATGATTCCCGCCAAAGAGTATGAAGAACTGATGAGCGTGCGTGATAAGGATCAGGATTTTAAGTTTTTCATCAAAGAAATGTCTCCCGGTAAAATCAATGAACTGGTGATGGTGATGGGAAGTAATGAAGACTTTATGGTGATGAGCCTTTTCGGAGAGATTGATCTGAAACAGGTATCCAAGCTGGGACGTAAGATGGATATTGACGGACTGCAGCAACTGGAAAAAATAAAAGATAAGAACTAATTCAACCACCGGCAGGAAATAAGTTCGAATACTTGTATCCTGCCGTTCTTTTTTTCGTACTAATCCATAGTCCCATGAAAAAAATAGGCATTCTTATTATTCTGGTATCGCTCTCCCATCTGTCCTTCGCTCAAAGCGAATCTTACGAGCAACTTCGGGAGCAATTTATCGATCGGGATAATGTTCACTCGTTTAGCGTAAGCGGGTTGTGGTGCCGCATGTTGATGGGATGGGTGATTGAAGAAGATGAACCCTTCCGGCAAGCCCTTCAGGAGATTAAACATGTACGTGCCTTAATCGTCCCCCAACAAGAGTGGGAACGTGATTTTCGATCTTCAGCGGAGTTTTTACGGTCTTTAAAAAGCGATGGCTTTGATGAATTGGCCACCATACGCGATCGGGGTGAAAAAATATCATTTTACTTAAGGCCCGATGGCAAACGAATAAATCTGTATTTTATCTTAATTGAAGAATCGAACGAGGTAGTGGCTCTTGAACTAAGAGGCTATCTGGAACCGGAGCTGCTCAAAGGAGCTACCCTTACTTCGCAAAACCGTTAATCATGAAAAGACCATTAGCAATGATGATTCTGCTCTTGTCAACATTCGTTGGCCTTGCGCAGACTCAAACCACCGAAAAATTAAGCAAACAATACGGAGGGTCGTTGAATTTGTATTTCTACAAGAATACCCTTCGCATGCTCAATCAAAAGGAGGATAAGGATTTTGATGAACTCATCAAGGATATTGAAAAGATGCGCTTTTTGATGATAGATAAAGAGTCTTCCTTTTTAGCCGCAGATTATCAGAAGTTTCTGGCGGGCTATCGGTCGGAGCGCTACGAAGAAATGCTGACCAGCCGGGTAGACGGCAAAAATGTTGACGTGTACATCCGGGAGGAAGGAGGGGATGTCAAGGGCACCATCATCCTGGTGAATGATTCTTCCAGTTTATATGTACTGGACATTCTGGGAAAAGTTGCGCTAAATAAAGCTGCTTCCCTCTTCAATGCCCTGGATGAGAGTACCGACATTGGTAAAAAAATCAAAGAGTTTACCGGAGGCTCCGATAAAGAAGAAAAGAAGAAGGGTCATAAAATCAATTAACGTGGAAAACGTACTTCAAATCCGGAACCTCACCAAACGTTTTGGAAAACTCACCGCAGTACATGATTTGAGTCTGGAAGTAAACCGGGGTCAGGTGTTTGGCATGCTGGGCCCAAATGGCAGCGGCAAAACCACTACGCTGGGAATGCTGATGGGTGTTACCAATCCTACTTCCGGTAGTTTTTCCTGGTTTGGTCAACCTCCCTCTCACCACACCCGAAAGAAAATCGGAGCTGTGCTTGAGCATCCGATCTTTTATCCATACCTGAGCGGACAAAAAAATCTGGAGGTGAATGCAACAGTCAAACAATGTGACCCAACCCGCATCCCTACGGTATTGGAGATGGTGGAACTTTCCGGTCGTAAGGATGACAAGTATAAAACGTATTCTTTGGGGATGAAACAACGCCTGGCCATTGCCTCGGCTTTGTTAAATGATCCCACCATTTTGATTTTAGATGAACCCACCAACGGTTTGGATCCGATGGGGATTGCGGAGATCCGTGAAATCATTAAACGTATTGCCAGCGATGGCAAGACCATCATATTGGCCAGCCATCTGTTAGATGAAGTACAGAAGGTATGTTCGCACTTTGCCGTGTTGCAACGGGGCCACTTACGCCATGTAGGCCCGGTAGACGATGTGGGGAAAGGGGAAGAGTTGGTGGAGGTACAAGCGTATCACGATGATCTGGCGGTGTTGCTTCAGGAGTTTGCCGGAAGCGGTACCATCAAGCGGGAAAACACCTATTATACCGTGATGATGAAAGATGGCTTTCATAGTCAGGATCTTAATCGGTTTCTGTTTGATCGGGGCATTATCGCCAGTCATTTGATCACACGCAAAAAGTCATTGGAAAAACAGTTTCTCGAAATCTTATCCGAAAGTCATGCTTCATCTTCTATCCATTGATTTAAAAAAAATGCTTAGTTACCGCACCTTCTGGGTGATTTGCGGGCTGTATTTTTTTATGCTCATCGCCAGCGCTGCCAGCGGTATGGAGTTTCTGAAATGGCTGCATAGCAAGAGCATTGAGTTTGGAGCCAATATCAATATTAACCGTGTGCCGTTGTATCACTTCCCGGACATCTGGCAAAACCTGGCCTGGTCAGCCGGTTTGTTAAAGATCGGATTGGCCATTATGGTGGTGGTTTCCATTACCAATGAGTTTACCTATCGCACCATCCGGCAAAACATTATTGACGGACTTAGTCGTGAAGAATTTCTGCTCTCTAAACTATGGATGAATGTGGTTCTTAGTTTTTTGAGTATGGCAGCCGTTTTTTTGATTGCTTTGATTGGCGGGTTGATCTATTCATCCGAGTATGACTTTCCGTACGGCTGGACGGGGGTCGAATTTTATCCGATCTATTTTTTAGAAGTGTTTTCGTATCTCTCGTTTGCGCTGATGTTGGGTATGCTTATTCAGCGTTCGGGACTTACCATCATTTTGTTGCTAAATGCTGCTTTGATCGAGCTCATCATCAAGGAAAATATTAATGATTACGTTCCTGCCATTATTCCTTTTTTTCCGCTGGAGTCTATTTCCAATCTGATTCCCATGCCCTGGCCCCGCTACGCTTTTATGGAAATTCGCGACTACGTCACAGTCGGTTCGGTAGCGATTGCGTTGGTATGGACAGCGTTGTTCAACTATTTCAGCTACCTGAAGTTAAAAAGAGCCGATATCTGATCCGGTCAAATTCAATACCTTCGCGATTGGATTCGTCAGGACGATTTTAAAAGTCCGGGCAGATGTATTCAATAAACGACACCGATGAAGAGTATACAATGGTTGGGTATCCTGGCGGGTATCCTGACCACCGTTTCCTTTTTGCCACAAGTAATGAAGACCTGGAAAAGCCGGTCGGCCAAGGATTTATCGCTGGGCATGTTTCTGATTTTTTCGTTAGGTATTGCGCTGTGGCTGGTTTATGGGATTTTGATCAATGACCTGCCGGTTATTCTAGCCAATATGGTGACACTTGTGCTGTCGCTGACCCTTCTTTTCTTCAAATTCCGTTTTAAACAATGACATTTTGGCTTTCATCCATCCTGTTCAACAGTCGTTCTGGCGGTGAACTATTGATGGTATGTTCCTTGTTTTACAGGAAATGTTAACTCAGAAAGCGATGAAAGTCAGGATTGATGAAACACTATTAAACTCCATCAATGTTATGAATACCTTGAATGGAGGGGTGATCGAGCCACTGGTTCAGCTCGCTCAATATCCGGAATACCGCCAGATACGGGCACGGGTGCCGGGGTTTGAGCCGGAACTTCTGAAGGTGGAGATCCGCAATAACTTTTTAATGGTATTTTTTACGCATACATTTGATCTGGCAGGCGAAACCGTCACCGTGCCGAGATTTGTCTACCACAAAGCAATTCCCTACTTCATCGACAGTCAAAAAATTTATGCAACCATCGAAGAGGATGAGTTAGTGGTTAAGCTTCCGTTTAACGGATTGGCCAATGGCTATCATCGCAGTATTTCAGTGAATCAGGAATGATTTTGATACAGCCTTTGTGTGAGTAGACTCTTACTCTGCTTGCTACAGCATCATTTCAGATTCGCTCCTATTGGAAGCAAGTCCTTAAGAATATCTTTAAAGGTTCTGTCACCGCAGTTTCATTGGGTGCGCCAATCGCATCATTAATTCCTTCATGGTCATACTGATTTGCTGTTACTTGACTTACAGTAACTCCGACAGATTCTAATCTTGATATAAAATTATCAGCTAAACCAATTCTTGTTGCAGAGCCACGCTTAGCAACAAAAAAGTTTGGATACGATTTTCCCGTGGATAATTGTTCAATGGGCGAAGCATTGAATAGATCCATGGTATTGGTACCAAAGGCATTAATGTAAGTTTCGTTGCCGGCATTCACTTGATCAGTAACATTATATCCTTCCGTGTCAATACTAGCGACTCCTTTAAGGGTATTCAGTGGAATTCCGCGTGCTGGCAGAAATAAATTACTTGTTCCTGTTAGAGAGACTAAATGGGCTCCTGCGCTATGCCCCAAGAGCACCATTTTGTTTTTGTCACCTCCGTAAGCTTCAATATTATCATAAATCCATTTCACTGCATCGCTAACATCTTCATTGTGCGTTGGAAATTTTATCCTATTCGGATCAAGGCTGAGAGTTGTAGGGCTTAGTCTGTAATTGAGACTTACAAAAATATAACCCAAAGACGAAAATAAGTTTGTTTTGTTTTCTATTGAATTTGCTTTGTCACCAACGGCCCAAGCACCGCCATGCACATATATGACGATTGGTTTGGTGGTTGTTGATGGCCCAAAATGGTAAATATCAAGACTAAGGAGATTGGGATCTACACCGCTTATTGTTTTATAGTTAATCGTTGCTTGGGTGTATTCTAAGAGTTCTTCAGGGTTACTTTCTTCCGGAGAGCAATGTGCCAGCGAGAGGAGCAAGCCCAGCATTACTGCGAATCTATAAGGTTTGATCATGGATTATTTGTTTTTCCTTAGACTTAACTTCATGCTAATGGTTTAATCATTTTTTTCAATTTTCTACCTGTACTTTATTAATATGTTCTAGGGTAGGGCTACGCCACCACCTTTCCAGCCACGGTTATTGGCCAACCATTAAGCTGGGCTTCCGGCTTACCACTATTTCTAAATTTTGGTCATTAAATTATATTTTGTTCATGAGATTTCAAAAATTCATAGCTTGTGTTCTACCGGTCTTTATTACCTGATAAAGACGTTTGGGTTGGCATTCAGCTTTCCATCCGAGGCCACTTCCATGAGTAGCGGATAATCAAACAAAGAAGAATGACTTCCACCGTGGCACCAAACACCATGTGCATCCATGCCTCTCCGACCAGATTAAACAAGGTATAAGGAACATACACCGCGGCAACAAGGATATTGACCCACCGATTTACCTGGGCGTGCAGCGCAACCGAAAGGAAAATCATTAGAGCCGGAATGGTCATGGAGGCAAGTGCGGTCAACAGAAAGCCCTGCGTAATAGTAAAGACAAACACCCTGCCGTTCAGAATATCCTCGAGCTTACCCGGCATGTATAAGGCGAAGTAATCCACATAAATGTAGAGAAACATCAAACTGGCCCACAGCGTAGCAAGCTTCAGTTTCACACTCACACGGATGTCTTCCCATGTATTTTGTGAGGTATTCATACGTGATCAATTAAAAGTTATACCCAACATGAAATCCTGGCTCTCCGAACACAAATTTTGACCATTTATCGTCTAACTGTTTAAACCCATCAGGCATGGTTGTGTGATAAGGACGATGTGTAATGGCAATGGATGGTTGGATAAAGAATCTGTCCTTAAAGAGTTTGATGTGATAACCCAGGCGATAAGTATTGAAAATCTGAAATCCATTGTCGATTTTGTTTCCTTCCTTATTGACAAAAGATTGCCAGGAAGGCATTACATTCAGTTCGGCATAGAGTCCTTTCCATAAAAAACGTTGGTAAGCCACCGAAAAGCCATAGTCTCGAATATAGCCTGGAAATTTTTCCTCCGGCTTTCCATATGATTTGTTGAAAAATGGATGAATACCGATCGGCCAGGCCGTTTTCCAGGTTTTGGGCTCTATGGTAATCACATCTTTTCCGGTGATCCGATAGCCTACATTGAGTTGAAAAAAGTCGGGAGGATTGGTGGTGGCCAAATTGCCTAATAGAAACATAGAGCTGCCCACAAACCACCGTTTGTAGGTACTGTCGGTTTTAGCATATTGTGCCCGGAGGTTGACCGTGCCTGCCATCATGAGGGCAAAACCCATAAATAAAATTTTCTTTTGCATTTCTTTCCCTTTTAATGAAACGATGGTGCAAAAGTGCATAGGCGAGCTATCATAACTCGTTCACTTAAGTTAAGAAATGAAAAAGCCATCCCGTGAATACCAGATATTTGTCGATCTGACAGAGATCTGTATTTTTTTGGGATGGCTCCAGGTTCCTTTTTCCTTTTCCTGTAACCAGGCGCTTTTTACCAGCAGAGTGAGGGTGAGCTAAGCTACCTCGTAAATTCAATTACCTGGGCACTCACCGTTACCGTTCTTCTGACAAAGAAAGGGGCAAATCCACTGACGTGTTCCTCCGTCATCACGTTGACGATGGCCTTGGAACCATTCAGCAGGTTGGCTTTCTTCATCATGGTGGCATATGCATTTTCGTACAATTGCCGTTTGTTCATACCTCCCATGGCAAATACATACGTCACCTCCGAACTTCCGCTTACCTGGTCAATTACTGTAAAGTTGTTCCCACCTAAGTGTACCTCCGTGGCATTTTGATTGTGGTTGGTCACCAGAGCGGTGCCGATGCCACACGAATTAAAAAAGACTGCGAGCCATAGCAACGCGAAATAAAGGATGATCTTTTTCATGGTAACGATTCTAAAAGTTAAACCCAAAATCAAACCCCGGTTGAATAAAATAGTTAGGCCATCTTTTTTCGGCCGATTTAAAAGATTCCGGAACGCCCGTCCTGACAGGCCAATAACTAATTCCAATGGCTGGTTCAAAAAAGAACCGGTTCTTAAAAAACTTAAACTGGTAACCCAAATAGAAGTCCAGATATAGTGTGAATCCATTTTTAATCTTTTTTCCATTCGTGTCCATGTATTTTTCAAAAGCATTTAATGCCTGAACAGATGTATGGGCTCCTTTCCACCAAAACCGCTGGTATCCCAGGGTGGGTGCCAGGATGCGTGCATGTCCGGGATAGTTTTCTCCCGGGGCATCAAATGAGGATGAACCAAAGGGAATACCGATGGGCCAGGAATAAATGGATCTTTTAAATCTAAAGGAAACAACATCTTTGGGGGTTATCCGATATCCAACATTTAATTGGATATACTCCGGGTTGTTTGTCTGATCAAAATTACCCAAGAGCCACAAAGTGCTGCCCACGAACCATTTTTTGTAAACACTGTCTGGTTTGGCATCCTGCGCATTTGTCGGCACCACACGCGTTATCAGTAAAATACAAGCGACCCATAACATTTTCTTTTGCATATTTTTTCGATTGTTAAATAATGCTGCAAAAGTAGAAGGACGAGAGCGTGCCGCTCGTTCACTTAAGTTAAGAAATGCGTGTCAGCTCTTTTTTTCAAGAATTCTGGCTCGTAGTCTGCTTAAGGAGGGTGGTTTGATGCCTAAATAACTCGCCAATTGGTGTTGGGGTACGCGCTGAATGAGGTCTGGTCTTTTCTGAAGTAAATTCAGGTATCGTTGTTCAGGGGAAGAAGTTTTAAACTCGTCAAAGTCTATTTGTTGTTTAGCTAACAATTCTGCCGACAAAATTCTACACATGGTTTCAAACTTTGGAAACTGCGTGTTTATCTCTACTTCCATATCCGAATTGGAAACTAAAAGTATACTGTCTTCGATACAACTTACGTAATAGTCGGACGGAGTTTTACTGATGACGCAGGGGGGTGTCAACGCCTCCATTTCGGTGTAGAAAGCAGTCGTTCTCTCTTCGCTATCCAAGAGATAATAGGTGCGGATGCAACCTTGTAAGACAAAGTAGCTATCTTTTGACCGTTGCCCTTCGTTAAGAAGAATCGTTCCTTTTTTTACCGAACGAAATAAGTCTAAAGAAGTGATGGCGTTCTTCTCTTCTTCTGTCAACGAAACATATTTGGATATAAAGTCAAACAGGAGGTCTTTCATTTTTTTGTGGTTAGGGTCGTCTGTGATTAGCCACCAACCTCTCCACCTGAGGCAAAAGCCCCGGAGTAGGCGGTCGCCTGTTATTTTTTCTTAATTTTTGAAATGGTCTGACCGATGGATTTGGTCGGTTTGTCCATATCATTGATGGCGAAGGCAATGGCCTCTTTGATCAATGCTTTTACTTTCGGGTTTCTGTAGTCACTTGTTTTCGTTACGTCTATGTGCCTGATTAAATGGCCGGTGCCTGTTAAGAGCTTATGCGGGTCTTTCAAAAGTGTGCCTTTGTTAAACCCTAAGTTTAAGTGGTTTGTATACATCGGCAACATACAAAACGCATCCGATAGCTTGTCGGAGATTGAAAAAACGGCTGTCAAGGCGTGCGTATGATACACGAGTTCGTTACTGTCTGGATGCAACTCCAAAATGTATTGCCGCAAGTCTTTAAATAGGTTAACGACTTCCCGGGTTTTAAAGTCCAGGAAGAATTGGAAGTCTGGATGAATGGGGCGGGGTGTTTTCATCTGGCTGAGGTGTCGAACGGCATTCCGAAAATCAAGTTGGTTCAATTTACTACTAACGTTCACGAGAAGCAAAAAACCCTCCTGGATGAGCGGATGAACGTCATACAGTAAAATCCAGTAGTTTATCTTCAGCCAGGGCTGCCGATGTAAGCATGATCAGTTCAGCTTTTTCTTTCGTCCCTGTCAACGGAAATGATTTGACGTGCTTGCTCATGGAATTTTTCAAACTCTGGGGAAGAATCGTGACCCCAAGTCCACTGCCCACCATTTGTAACAAGGTGTTGCTGCCTACGCCTTCATACTGAATGTTGGGCGAAAACCCGGCATGCTGGCAGAGGCTGATGGTTTTATCAAAGTAGCCTGGATTGTAGTGGCGCGGAAAGAAAACAAACGGTTCATCGCGTAACAGGCGCAAGTCGGTCAAACGCTTTTTTGCCAATGGATGATGGACCGGAAGGAATAGGGCCAGGTCTTCTTTGTAAACAACTGTCTGCGCGAGGTCTTTACTGTTGACCGGGCCACGCACAAAACCCACCTCCAACGAACCGTTTCGAAGGCTTTCCATTTGGTCAGCCGTTGACATTTCATAAACAGATACGTGCAGACGAGGCTTATTTTTTTTCAAATGATTCAGGAATTTGGGAAGTACCGAATGCAAAGCAGAGGCAACATAGCCCACGCGCAATTTCCCCACTTCCATCGTCTCCAATTCCTTTAGCTCCTTCCTGGTCTCCTCCACTAGTCTAAAGATGATGATTGTTTTGTTGTACAAATGCTTGCCCATGGGCGAGAGTGCTACCTTTCGTTTGGTTCGTTCGAATAGTGTTACTCCGAGTTCCTTCTCCAGTTCTTTCACCTGCCGGCTCAAGGCAGGCTGCGCGATGTGAAGTTTATCGGACGCTTTCCGAAAGTGGAGTTCTTCGGCTAACAGTTTGAAGTAGCGTAAATGTCGGAGTTCCATGATTGATACTTAATAGTTATCAGTGGTGGTCAAAGATTGTATTTCTGTCATCAAAGTTATTGCTTTTTATTTGCCTGAAAACAGTCATGGTACCTACGGCCCGGATACTTCTTCTCCTTTTTGTTAGTGGTGGTTGTGTGGGTCAAACCACGTACGAAGTGAATGTCGGTACCGCGCGAACGGGCATCGATGTGGTGTACAGCACTTCGCTTGATTCACTCCAGCGCTGGCCGGTGTTGTCGCGTAACCTCGCCTCCGTGTTTGATGATCAGTCGACCTCCTTTGTTTCATTCAATAGCGTGGCCTATGCTTTTAAAAATGGTATCGGGATCGTATCCAATCATATATATACCTCGCAGCGATTTTACAGCGCCTGGGGGCTGCAATTCGTTTATGCAAGTCGTGATTGGTTTATCTACATCTACCTGACGAAAGAAATCAGTGGAAACAATTTTCACGATCACTTCGTCCTGGTGGCCTGGCAACCATCCATTTCGAAAGGACTGCGTTTGTTGCTTCAAAATGAAACCAACGTTACGATGTATGGGTCTCGCAATGACTTCACGCTTGAACGGTTGAAGTTTGGGGTTAACTTGCGTGGCCGATGGCAAACGGGTGTGTTGGCGGAGATTTCCTCCGGCAAAGACGACTTTGAGATCAACTACCGGAACCTGGGTATTTTTATTAAGAAACTGTTATAAACCAATCCATCTATGAAATCATTTGAAGACTTCCTTACCCTGCATCAACAACCGGAACCCTTGCTCATCGGAAATTTCTGGGATGTGAAAAGTGCCCAGGTGTTGGCAAAGGCGGGTTACCGGGCCCTCGCTACATCCAGCGCGGCTGTCGCGCATTCGTTTGGGTATGAAGATGGTGAGCAGCTTCCCTTTGAGTTGCTGATTCAACTGGCGAAACGTGTTCATCAGGTCACTCCGCTGCCCCTGTCGGTGGATATGGAAGGTGGATTCAGCCGATCGGTGGAAGGCATTTGCCAGAACATCGACCGATTGATGGATGTGGGTGTCGTGGGGATCAATATCGAGGACTCGTTGCCGGGTACAGCGCGGGCACTTCATGCACCGGATAGTTTCCGGAAGACCCTGGAAGGAATGGTGAATCACTTACAAAAAAAGAAGACTCCACTATTCATCAATGTGCGGACGGATGGATTTCTGCTGGGGTTACCCCAGGCACTCCCGGAAACGATTCAACGCATTCAAGCCTATCAAACCACCGGAGTTCATGGCATTTTTGTTCCCTGCATTGTTCATGCGGATGATATCCGCGCGGTGGTGGCGTCTACTGGGTTACCGGTGAATGTGATGGGTATGCCGCAACTGCCTGCGTTTGGAGAGCTGCAAAAGTTAGGCGTGAAGCGTATCAGCTGCGGTAATTCGGTTCATCAGTATGTGATGCAGGCGTTTGAAACGAAGATGCTTGCCATCCGGCAGGAACAGTCGTTTAAAAGCTTATTTTGAATCGGATGTT
>ERZ1066130.26-NODE-26-length-93902-cov-15.329600_pt1 | contig 93902 bp, 68 predicted proteins | sample MGYA00382777_ERZ1066130 | MGnify/ENA primary metagenome ERZ1066130 (study PRJEB33369, sample SAMEA5778360) | biofilm metagenome | biome: Industrial cooling water; feature: Water cooling tower basin; material: Biofilm | place: United Arab Emirates | collected...
GGTCCTCGCCGCGAACGAGCGCCGCGAAGACGCGGTAGTCCAGCGGGATCTCTTCGGGCAGACCCAAGCGGTTCTTGGCGACGTGCGCTGGCCGCTCGACGGTGCGGATGATCCGCTCGCCGGTGGAAACGCCGTTGTGCTTGGCCTTGTTGAAGCCCTCGTCGACCTTGACGGTGTGGACCTTGTACGTGGCGAAGAGCACCTCGTCGGCCCACTCCTGCACCAGCGCCGACGCGAGCTTGTGCAGGCGCGGCGAGTAGCGGTCGTACGGCACGGTCTCGGGGTTCTCGAACTTCTCGATTTTGGCGTGGGCGATGAGGACCACCGTCATGCCGCGATCGCTGCGGAGCGCATCGAGCGCGCCGAGTACCGCACGCCACTTGTCGACTGCGAAGGCAAAGCCCTTCGCGTAACTAATTTTCTCGATGTTCTCGACGCTCTCGTCGGCACAGACCTCGCCCCAGATGAGGCGCTCGAGCCAATCAAGGCTGTCGATGACGACAGTGCGGTAGTCGTGGTCACCCGAGTACAGGGACTCGAGCGCCGCCATCACCTCGCCGAGGCTGCGGGCCAGCGGGAACGACTCGCAGTCGATGTCGGCCAGTCCGTCTTCGGTGGGAACAAAGATGGGCTTTTCGGCCATCGCGCCGAAGGTGCTCTTGCCGATGCCGTGAGTGCCGTACAGCATCACGCGGCGGGGGCGGGCCTTGCGGCCCTTGCTGATTTGGTTCATGAGGGTGTGGGGGGTTGCGGGTGCGGTTGTGGGCATGGGATCTCCGTGATTGCGGAACATGGGATCGAGGTCGTGGGGCCAGATCTCGCGGGTGAACGCGCCTTGTCCGAGGCGGACGAGCGGAAGTGGTGCGGTCACGCGGCGGCCGCCGTGGGCTCGGTTGAGGACGCCTTCACGCGCCGAACGGTGAAGGCGTCCTCGCCGAACTCGCGGAGCATCAGCGAGGTGAACATGCGGACAACCGCTGCACCCACCGGCGTGGTGCCGTCGACGGTCAGGCTTCGGCCGTCCTGATCCGCCGTGAAGCTCACGTCCATGCGGACGATCGCGTTGCCGAAGAGCCCCTCGGCGGCGATCATCGCCAAGTGCAGCGTGGCTTCCGCGTCGGTGAGGGCGATGTCCTTGTCGAGGGTGAAGCGGTACACGCCGGTGGTCATGGTGAACTCCTCGCTGCACACTGGGGTGCTGCTCCCCGGCTACATACGCCGTCAGCAGAGCCGCTGTCCGCTTTGGTCAAAACGTCTCGAAGCCCGCGGCGGCAAATCGCACGCGGAGCTCGGCGATGCGATTGCGAAGCTGGCGGCGGGAGATGCCCAGGCCGCGAGCGGTCGAGACTGCGGAGTCTTCCTGGAGCGCACGGCACAAGTCGGCGAGATCTGGGGGCAGCGCCGCCACGATCTCGCGGATTGAGTCGCTGAGGTGGAAGTCCTCGATAGGGGAGCGAACCTCGCGCCCAAGGCGGCGAGCCGCATCGGCCTCCCCGACCGCTGCCGAGCCGGTGACCGGATCCGTGGTCTGGCTCTCCCGGAGCCTCTCGATGGAGGCCATGCCGTGGTCGCCGGAGCGCTTCTCGCGCTGGCGAGCCCGAAGCAGGGTGATCGCGGCTGAGTCCAGAACGCGGGACACGAACGTGCGAAGCTGGGCCCGCTCGGGATCGAACTGGCCGAGCCGCTTGGCGAGGATGAGCGTCAGGTCACGCAGAACGTCGTCGCGTTCGACGCCCCGGAAGGCCGGGGACTTCATCAGGCTGCGGGCCTTGATCAGGATGAGTGTGCGGATGTATTGGTCGTTCAGTGATGCGCCGTTGGTCACGGGTGACCTCCGGGGCCGGAGCCATCACCCGTCCGTGCCAATCTCGCGTCGCGGCGCACGCCGCAGACATTCACGAGCTTGTAGCGACCGGCGGGTTATGGCCCTCGTGGCCCTCGGACCCACCGGCCGGTGTCGCGGTTCTGAACGCCCCGCGACGCACACCATCGATGTCGAGCAACGCGCAGAGGCCTGTTTTCACGGCACCTGCACGATTTTCAGAATCTCCCACCTTTGTCGCGTCGGTGCGACGCGACAGTCCGCACCACCGAGTTGCTGTTGGCTCCGTTGATGACGGCAGCGGGGCCGCCGGCGCGGTCCACGGCGCGCTTGACCTTGTCCTTGGTGATCTTGGTCTTCAGGCGTGCCGACAGAACCTTCGCCGCCTCGCGGTACGAGTGGCATGCCTGGTACGCGCCGACCAGTACCTCGTCCTGCTGGTGTGATGCTGCCGCAGCCTGGGCCTGCCGGCGCAAGACGCGCTTCTTGCCGGCTGGGTCTAGGGGCAAGAGCTCCACCTGCGCCTGAAGCTCGTCGGCCTTTTGAACCAGGTCGTGAAGCAGTACGCCATCCGCCTGCAGCCCTGTCGCATCCTGCGACATCACACGCGACAGTGCGACACACCCCGGTGGCCGGCCCGGCCAGATGTGGGATGGGGGTTCCTGCCCGCTGACCAGCACAATGGGCCGACCTGCCTGACCCGCGTGGGCTGCGATGCGGGCGGCATCATCGGCACTGAGCCCCCGGGCCAGCAACACCTCACGGGAAGTCTGCTGCCATCGGGTTGTGCCGAGCCGCCACACACGGCCAGACTCGATCGGAGTGGGACGTCCCTGAAGACCAAGCGCCGCCGCGATGAGCGAAGCGACGGCGTCACCGTCGATCGTCCATTGCCGCAGGGCTTCTGGATCAACCTCGACCGTGACCGACTCCGGGCACGCAATGAAGAACCGAGGCGGGTCGGCGTCGGGAACCTCGAGCACATCCTCGACATGCCCCGAAGGGCAGCACGAACAGCCCACGCGCGAGGCGGACGTCGTGGCGCAGAGCACCCCGCGCTCCTGGAGCCACTGGGCCTGCCCATCCGGCCATGATGCCACCTCACGGGCGGAAAAGAGAGGCTCGCTGCTGTCGAAACACGCCCACAGGCGGGAGAGGAGATCACCCATGGGTCACCTCCCACAGCCGCAGGCACCGCTCGCCGATCGCGCGCAGCTCGTCCGGCTTGCTCTTGAGGTCGCAGGAGTTGGGGCAGCTGACGCTAAACCTCAGCGGGCGGGGGCGCGCGTCGGCTGAGAAGCGCAACTCGAACGACATCTGCTTCACCCGCAGCCGTGCAGGCGTCAGCTGCTGGGTGTTCAAGTATTCGGCAATCGCCTGGTCGATCCGGTGAATGCCTCGCTCCGGGTTGAGCCCGAGCTCGATGTACTCGCCGGGCCGGTCGATCGGCTCCACCCGCACACGGGTGATGGTGACTGCAACGATGCGATCCTTGGGATCGGTCGGAAGCCTCCGGTCCGGCTTGAGCAGGTGATCAATCGCGTACGTGGGGCGCTTCGGGTCCGCGGGCCCGATGTCAACGCCAAGCACGGCCTTGCAGAACCTCTGCTGGAGGGGCTCGTACACCTTCTTCCCGCCCTTGGCGTACACATCGAGCGTCCCATCGCTGGGGTTGAACACGAAGACGTTGTCGAACACGCGCCGCTCTTTGCTCCGCACGAGATGCCCGGTGTCGTCGAAGACCACCGGGTCATCGGGGTAGTCGTCGAGGTAGGCAAAGAAGTACTCGCTGCCGCCGATCCTCGTGTAGTGCTCGATCTCACAGATCTTGCCGCGCAGCTGGCGATCCCAGTAGAACTCCGCCAGCGCCGCCTTCAGCGCCGCCTTGTGGGAATCATCCACCGCAATCGCCTCCTTCGGCAGGCTGTTCCGCGTGATCCAGTAGCGGCCCGTGGAGAGGGCCTCTGCCCGTGCGAAGTAGGCAGCGACGACGAACGCCATCTTGACGTTGAGGTACGTCCACATCGCGCGGTCGGCCTGGCCGACAATCGCGTCGAACTCGGCGAGGCGATCGGGCGCGATGCGCTGGATCTCCTCAACCAGCACCTTCACGCCGCGCTCGTCCGCCAGTTCGTTGATGTCCTGGAGCACGAGCTGAACGAGCCGGCGCTTGTCGTCGGGCATCTTCTGCCACGCGGCGAAGATGGGCTCGACCTGGGTCTCGCCCAGGTCGTCCCAAGGGATGCCCTCGACCACGCCGGCGCGCTCGAAGCACACGCGGGTGAGCGAGTTGGAGATCTTGCGGAGGATGCGACGCGGATCAAAGTCCTTGGCCATTTCAGGGCCTCCAATTGTCCATGTCCCGTGAACAGTAAACGCACTGCGCACAAGAACACTGGGGTTCAACCAAACAGGGATCGATCACGAGTGAGGAGCCCAAGCGCCTCCAGGCGGTAGCTCATAGCCTCGGCAGAGACATGGAATTGCTCAGCGAACGGCTTCGAGAAGCGCTGCATCGCAGCGTCCTTCACAGGGCTGCCGGATGTGGGCGCGACAAGGTCAAGGGCACACACAACTTCGTCAGTGCCCCTCCAACTGATCCACGCCCGACGAACGAGGTCGCGCGGCATGAGCAGGAACGCAGCGAACATGTTTGCCTGCACTTCTTCACGCGCTTGGTCGGTCGAACGGCAGACGAATGCGTCCGCATCCGAAGCATCCGTCAATGACATCTGGGTCTCATCGCGGAGAAAGACCTTCCGGTGAAGCTGCCAGTGACCGATCTCATGGGCGAGCGTGAACCGGTAGCGTCCGAGCAGGCGCGGGTGCTCGACCGGATCAAGGCTGCGATCGACTCGGATGAGCTGCTCCTTGAACCAGATCGCGCCCAGCACATCCGCGTGACCGAAGCGCTTCTGAAGGTCATCCATTTCGTATCGCAGCTTGAGCTGCAGCTCGATCATTTCGTCGACGGGCACCGGGGGTTCAGGGACCTCGCCGTGCTCCTTCTGCCACAGCCCGAACAGCGTCTCGGCCTCAGCCTCGATGCTCCCGTCGCTCATCCAGGGCACACGTTCAGCTTTGGCGGGCGGCCTTGCCATCACTGCCCCTCCTTCTGAAGCCTCTTTGCATGCTCAGCGAGCGCCTTGAGTTGATCGGCGGTGAGCCCCTTCGCAGCGCGGAGCAGCTCGGGCATCTCGGTCGGTTCGTTCTGAATAATCCCCGGAAGGTCTTCCGGCATGCGCCCGGCCAACGAAATCAGTTCGTCGGGATTTTCGCCTAACACCTCCGCCATGCGACGGACCCGCTCCACTGTTGGCGGGCGCTCAACCTTGCCCTGCTCGACGAGCGAGAGATAGGTTGGACTCACGTCGATGAGCTCCGCGAACTTCCGCAGGCTGTGACCCTTCGCGAGCCGCTTCTCGCGAATGAACTCGCCAAAGGCTGGTTGCTTCTTGCTCATGTCTGTCGTCCGTTCACAAATCACTCCTCAGGCCGCGATCGGCCACTCCGCGTACAACGCCTCCGCCTGTGCCATCAGCACGGGCATCAGCCGATCGAAATCCTCAGCCTTCACGCCCTGCTTTGTCAGAACACGCCGCACCGCCGCTCTCACCGCGGCCTTCACGTCCTCCCGATGCGGCTCGGTCCAATCCACCTTCAGGTTTCGCTTGATGCTTTGCACAACGTCGTGGATCAGGCCCTTCAGGAAGTCCACGCCGTAGACGTTCTCGTAGTTGATGGCGACGGCGTCATAGAAGGCGAGCTCATCCTCCGCCAAGCCCAACTGTCCGGCCCGTTGATCCGAGGCCTCCATGTCCTTCTTGATCTCGATCATGGCGCGGATGACCGCGGCCGCGTCGATGAGCCGGTTGTGGTACTTCTGGAGCGTCGCTTCGAGTAGTTCGCGGAACGTCTTCGCCTTGGCCAAGTTCTTCTTGGCCCGCATGTGGATCTCGTCAGCAAGTAGCTTCTCGAGCAACTTGAGCCGAAGGTCCGGCAGCGGCCGATCCTTGAACGTCTGAAGGAACTGGTCGTCGAGGATCGAGATGTCGGCCCGCGTGATCCCCGCGGCCTTGAAGATGTCAACGACGCCCTCGCTCTCGACGGTGTCATCCACCAGGTCCCGCACTGCCTTCTCGATGTCTCTGGTAGGGCCACGCCCGCGGATCGTCTTGAGGAGTTGCTTGCGCACCCGCTGACAGAAGATCACCTCGTCGGCGCTGGCGCGGCAGTCATCCAGGTGTTTAACGAGAAGGAATGCGTTCGTCAGCCGCAGCTCAGCGTCCAAGAAGTGGTCCCGCAGGTCGTCGTCGCTGGTCAGATGCCCATAGACCGCCGCGTATCGGTCCTCCAGCGCGATCGGCGAGAGCCGCCGCCAGTCGCCGTAATTCACGCCTTCGGGGAGGAACGACCGCACCTCGGCCAGCGCCGCCACGAACAGCGGCCGGGCGTCTTCATCCAGCCCGCCCGCGGGCTTCCCGTGATCTTCTCCACCCGCAGAGTACTTCGCGGTCGCTGCCCGCAGCTCATCGCCGATGCCGATGTAGTCCACGATCAGCCCGTGCGGCTTGTCGCTGAACACGCGGTTCACACGCGAGATCGCCTGAATCATCGTGTGGCCCTTCATGGGCTTGTCCACATACAGCGTGTGCAGGCATGGGATGTCCGTGCCCGTCAACCACATATCGCAGACGATCACCATCGACAGCGGATCGTCCGCGTCGATCATCCGCTTCTTGATCGCTTCGCGCTGCTGCTTGGTCGTCAGGTGCCCGGCCTTGCTCCACGCCTCGGGGTCCTTGCCCAGGTCGCCGGTCATCACCACCTTGATCTCGGGGCACCCCGGCAGCGCCTTGAGCGCATCGTACAGCCGCACGCAGTTCTCGCGAATCATGCAGACGACCATCGCCTTGCCCTTGAGCGTCGCCGTCCGGTCCTTGAAGTGTGCGAGCAGGTCGGCCGCGAGCAGTTCTATCCGCTCCTTCGCGCCCGCCGCCTTGGCCAGCGCAGCCCATTGACCCTTCTTTCTCTCCAGCTCGTCAATCGCCCCCCCATCCGCATCTTCGACAATCTCCGCCAGTGCCCCATCCACGTCCGTCTTGTTCAAATGAAGCTTGATCTGCCGTGGCTCGTAGAAGATCGGCACCGTCGCCTTGTCATCCTGGCTCTGGCGGATGTCGTAGACGTGGACCAGGTCACCGAAGACCTCGACGGTGTCGGCCCCGCTGAAGGAGACAGGCGTGCCGGTGAACCCCAGCCGCCGCGCATTGGGCAGCGCCGCCCCGAGCCAGCGTGCAAAGCCCTTGGTGAACCCGTACTGACTCCGGTGCGCCTCATCGGCGATCACGATCACATTGTCTCGCGTCGAGAGCACCGGATGCTCGGCCTCGCCCTCACGCAGCGCGAACTTCTCGATCGTGGTGAAGATCACCTCGCCGCCCTGCGTCTGGAGCAGCCCGCGCAGATCCTCGACGCTCTTGGCGTGCTTGACATCGCCCACCAGCGACCGCGCCGCGACGAACTGATCGTGCAGTTGCTGGTCAAGGTCCGTCCGATCGACCTGAATCACGAAGGTCGGGTTATTGAGCACGGCCTCCCGCCGCAGCATCCCGACCAGGAAGCACATCGACAGCGACTTCCCCGAGCCGGTGGTGTGCCAAATGACGCCCAGCCGTTTGTCCGCCGTCCCCGCCTTTACCGATTCCAGGATCTTCCTCGCCCCGATCCGCACCGCGAAGAACTGGTGGTACTTCCCGCCTTTCTTGATAATCTTGCCCCCAGCGGCTCCGATCGTCTCGAACACGATGAAGTCGCGGATGTACGCCAGCAGCCGGTCCTTGGGCAGCAGCCCCTCGACCAGCGTCTTCATGCTCCCAGTAGTGCCGCGCTCGACGCTCGTGCCGTCAATGCTCTTCCACGGCGCGTACCACTCTTCGTTCGCGGTCCACATGCCGTGCAGCGTGGTCACGCCGTCGCTGGCGATGCAGAGCGCGTTGTGGTCGAAGAGCTGCGGGATCTCGTGGCGGTAGTGGCCGATCTGGTTGATGGCGTCCGCCACCGTGGGCTGGTCGTCGTACGGGTTCTTGAGCTCGAACAGGACCAACGGCAGCCCGTTCACGTAGACGATGACATCGGGCCGGCGGTCGTTGCCATTCGGACCGTGCACGGGCAACTGATTCACGACCAGGAACTCGTTGTTCTCCGGCGTGTCCCAGTCCACCGCGTAGATGTGCGTGATGCGTTTGTTCGCAGGCGTCGTCTTCGTCGCTGGTTCCTCGACGGCAATCTCCACGCCCCCGCGCAGCATCGCGTGCAGCGCCGCGTTGCGGCGGAGCGTGTCCACTCCCTCGGGCCGCGCGAACTTGGCGACGGCTGCCTCAATCGCCGCCTCCGGCAGCCCATCGGGCCGGGTGACAGTCCGCCCGTACCGCCCTCTCAAGAACGCGCGCAGATGGTCCCGCAGCACCACCTCGGCCTCATCGCCGCCCCGTGCGGTCAGCAGTTCGGACCCGTGGACATGGGCATAGCCCAGCGCCTTGAGCCGCTCGATGGTGGTGTACTCAAACTCGGATTCGGAGCCGTGCCAGCCCATGCGTCAGGCCCCCCCTTTCGCGCCCGCGTGAACCGTCCCCGCGCCCGGGCGAGCGGGCCGCTCGGGTGGTGTGGATGTCGCGGTGGATCGGAGCACATCACCCACGGCCCGCTCGGCCTCACGCTCGTTCCGCAGCCGCACCTCGCCCGACAGCAGGACGGGCAGCAGCGCATCGCGGGTCGCGGCCAGTGATCGAGCCTCTTTCTCATTCACGGTGATTTGCGCGTCCCACGGCCCGGCGATCCGCTCGAACGCTGCCACCATCTCGGGCGGCGGCACCAAGACCTGCATCTTGTCGAAGTCCGACTTGCCGATGCAGCCGAAGAGCGTGCCGTCGCCGTTGAACACGTCGAACGCTTCCCGCAAGGCCGCCATCATCGCGTAGGTGTAGGAAGTCGCGCCGCTCTTGTGCCTTACGGCGGCAACGCCACGTCCCGCCGCGCAACGCTCGTCGGCCATGTTGATATCGCCGACGGGAGCGCGCACGCTGACCAGCGTGTCTCCCGATTCCGCGAACCGCGTCGGCGCAGTGCAATACACGCGGCGAGTCGGGAAGCGAAAGCCGAAATCCGTGCGGCCCTGATAGAACGGCACACCCGCTCCGTCCTCGTTGTATGTCGAACCCGGCGGCGACTGCCCCATCGTCAGGTTGAACTCCTCGCCCACCGTCCCCACCCTCCACCCCTCGGGGATCGGGCCGAGGGGCGAATCGACCAGGCGCTTGGGGAACAGGTCGGCGGGCGCGGCCCCCGCCGAAGGCGACGCGAGGGGGACCGAGCCCCCGCCGGAGGAGGGCCTGGGCGAGCCGCTGCCGGCCAAGCCCTTGCAAGGCCCGGCGAAGCCCTTGGAAGGCTTGACGACGGGGTCAAAGTCCACGAACCACGACCGGAACACCCCCCGCGCCAGGTCCTCCAGCGTCCGGTTCATCCGCCGGTTCAACTCGATCTTGTCATCCAAAGCCCCCAGCACCCGCGCGATGGCCCGCTGCTCGGGGAGAGGGGGGAGGTCAAACCGAAACGCCTCGATGCGCGTCGGCGCGGTGTGGACGATCTTCGTCCCGCTCGACGACGCCACGAGTTCCGTGTTGAAGTCCTTCCACAAGAACAACCAGTAGAGGTAATCCAGCGAGACGCGCTTCGGCTGCTTGACAACGACCTTGCCGAGCCGTTGGTTGTGCAAGTAACGGCGTCCGTCGTTGGGAACGCGGGCAGGGATGCCGAGGATTTCGCCGCCGGACGTTTGGCATGTCATCACGAGCAGAACGTCGCCGGGCAAAAGGTCATAGTCAACGGGATACTCGCCGAGATACTCCTTCACGTTTGTTGAGTCGAAACGGAAGCCGCCCGTGTACTGGAAGTTGCCGACCGCAACGACGATCGGGCGGCCCGTCAGCTCCTCGCTAAACAGTTCGCTCTTGAACGGCCAGCCGTGCTTGATGCCGACGAGTTCGCCGAGTTGGACGGAATCCCATGAGTGCTCACCCACGCCGCACCCCCGATCCGCCCGCGCGCAGATCCGCTGTTGCCAGAGGGGCGTGCCGCCCCTCCGGCACCTCCCCGGCTCGGACGAAACCATCACCCGCGCGGACCAGTGCGCGAACTGCGGGCCTCCGTGGGCCGTGCATTCCCCTCCGGGGCGCTTCCATTCCCCCCCGGCGCGCCGCCCCGGGCATCCGTGCGCCGTGCATTCCCTCCCGGCGCGCCGCGCCGGGACCGTCCGACTCATCCGGACGACGCGACAGGTGGCCCGGACGACGCGACGACTCACCCGGACGACCCGCCGGATGGCCCGGACGACACGCCGACTCAGCCGTCAGGCCCGCCAGCTGACTTGGCGGTTCCGCCGGGTGGTCCGGACGACGCGACAACTGACCTGTCGCGTGCGACGAATGACCTGTCGCGTGGCGGGGACGACCCCCACGAGGCAGAATCTGCGCGGCGGGGGCGTGGCTTGCGTGTCGGGGTGTCATGACTTCCCGCCCTTCTTCTTGCCGGGTTTCTTCGCGGGGCGGTCGGGCGCGGGCTTGGCCTTCTTCGCCTCGCCCTCCAGCCGCTTGATGTTCTCGACGGCCTTGTCGAAGTCGCTGGTTGGCTCGGTCGCCTCGCGCAGTCGCACCTGCGCCTCATACTTCTCGAACTCGCGCTCGGCGTGGCTCTGGCCCATCTCCTTGGAGACCTTGCCCGCGTGCGTCAGGATGTTCCGCTCGGTGAACTGAAGGAATGCGTCAAGCTTCTTGACCCAATCGGCCATGTGCATGGTCCGCTTGTTCCGTGCCTGGTCCTCGGCGAAGTCGAGGTACATCGTCACGATGCGGTTGAGGGCGTCGAGCTCGTCCTTGTTCAGGTAGTTCTTCGCCACGGCGACATCGGCTTTGCGGATCGCGCCGCCGGGGGCGTTCTTCCAGGTCGTCAGCCCCATGTTGGGCTTGTTCGCGTCGGCACGCTGCTTGATGATCTCCGCGGCGGTGTGCCCGTGGATGGCCCAGTGCAACTTGTTCTGCACCGTGGCGTAGAACTCCTGCGTGAGCGCGGCGTTGGCGTCGTAGTCCACGCTCGTCGCGTAGATGTCGGTGATCTTCTGGTAGAACCGCCGCTCGCTGGCCCGGATCGCCCGGATGCGTTCGAGCAGTTCGTCGAAGTAGTCGGTGCCGAAGTGCTTGCCCTCTTTGAGCCGCTGGTCGTCGAGCGCGAAGCCCTTGACCAGGTACTCGCGGAGCGTGGCCGTGGCCCACTGGCGGAACTGCGTACCGCGTGTGGACCGGACCCGGTATCCGACGGCGATGACGACATCCAGCGAGTAGTGATCGACCAGCCGCTCGACCTCCCGTCCGCCCTCATTTTGAACTATCCGGTATTTCCGGATAGTTGCCTCGGGGGGCAACTCCCCCTCGGCAAAGACGTTGGCGACGTGGTCGTTGATCGTCCGCACGTCCTTCTGGAACAGGTCGGCCAGTTGCCGCTGGGTGAGCCAGAGGGTTTCCTGATCCAGCCGGACCTGGAAGCGCGTGGTGCCGTCGGGGGACTGGTACAGCACGAGGCCCGGCACGGGTTCCTGCGGGGCGGGGAGATTGTCAGCCATTTACCGTGCCCTCCCGTTCGTGACCGCCGCGTCAGCGGAGTTTCCCATCGCCGCCGCCACCTCGGCCAGGCTCGCGCGGATCTGCTTCTCCAGCGCCGCCGACTGCTTGAACTGGTCATCCAAGGTCGCCGCCAGGTGCGGGAAGCGATCCTCGAACGGCTCATCCGGATCATCGTTCTCGGCCGCGCCGACGTAACGCCCCGGCGTCAGCGCGTAGTTGTGCTCGCGGATCTCGTCGAGCGTCGCGGCTTTGCAGAAGCCCGCAACCTCGGCGGGTGTGCCCTTCCGCTTGAACTCGCGATAGACGGCGGCGATCTTCTCGACCTCTTCCGCCGACAGTTGCTTCTGTTTCCGCGAGCCGGGGATCAGGGTGCCGAGCTTGCGGCCGTCGATGAAGAGGATCTCGTTCTTCCGCGCGCGGAAACCGCCGACACCGCCACGGTTCTTCGACAGGAACCAGAGGCAGCACGGAATCTGCGTGTTGGCAAAGAGCTGGCCCGTGAGCTGCACGATGCAGTCCACGTACCCGTGCTCGACCATCGCCTTACGAACTTCGAGGCGCGCGACTTCGCCATTGGAGAGTTCGCCGGTGGCCATCACGAATCCGGCGGTGCCTCCGGCGTGCTTCTTTCCATCCGGGTCACGGAGGTGATGCAGGAAGTGCATCATCCACATGGTGTTGGCGTTGCGCGGCGAGAGAGGCATGGGCTGGCCCGCCGCGAGGCCGTTGGGTGTGGTCCCGTTCGCGCCCGCACGCTTGGCGAAATCCAGCCGTGGGTCCTTGCTCGTGATGCGGTGAGCGCCCCAGCCGTCCTCGCCCTTCGCGCCGTCGTTGAAGGGGGGATTGGCGATGACATAGTCGGCCTTCGTGTCGGCGTGCAGATCGTTGAAGTAGGAACTGCCGAGTTGGATGTTGCCGTCGATGCCGTGGATGAAAAGGTTCATCCGGCACAGCCGGTACGTGAAGTCCTTGCTTTCCTGGCCGATGAACGACAGGCGGCCCGAGTGCTTCGTGAACACGTCCGACTGCACGAACATGCCGCCAGCGCCACAGCAGGGGTCGTATACGACGCCGTCGGTGGGCTCGAGCATGGCGACGAGCGTGCGGACGATGGAGACGGGCGTGAAGTACTCGCCGCCGCGCTTGCCCTCGCTGTTGGCGAACTCGCCGATGAAGTACTCGTAGACGCGGCCGACCAGGTCTTCGCCGCCGTGGTCCTGCTTGAAGATGTCCTTCGAGAACAGGTTGATGAGCCCGGTGACGCCCTCGCGGTCAAGGTTCGAGCCCGCATAGATGCGGGGCAGCAGGCCGCGGAGTTTGTCAGGGTAAGTCTTCTCCAGAAGTTCGAGGGCGTCGTCGAGGATGCTCTTGATCGTGTCCGCTTGGGCATGCTGGAGGATGTACGACCAGCGGGACTTCTCGGGGACGATAAAAGCACCCGCGGCGCGATACTCGTCGGCGTCGGCCAGGATACGGGCGCGGGCCTTCGCGTCCTTGGTGAAGTAATCGCTCTTCGGGTCCGCGAGCAACCCCTCGAGTTCCTCGCGGCGGCGCTCATAGCGAAGCGAGAGGAACCGGAGAAAGATGATGGGCAAGACGTACCGCTTATAGTCGGCGGGCTCAATCGAGCCGCGCAGGTTGACGGCGGCCTGCCACAGCTCCTTCATGAGCTGTGCCGTCCCGTTCTGCGGGGCTTCGTCCTTCGGCTTCTTCGCGGTCCGCTTGGCCATTTTGTACTCCGTCCATGTTCAGTGAACGTGGACAGGGTATCATAACCAGCGGGTCAAAGCCAGCGGATCAGGGTAGATCCGAAAGCCCGCGTCAAAATGGAGTAGCCGCTATGTCGAAGTCCAAGGGATTCAAGATCGGTCGGGACAATGAGACGGGCCGCCTGAAGTCCGTCGAGCAGGCGAAGGCCAACCCCCGTGGGTCGTCGGTCGAGATCATGCCCAAGAAGGGGAACGGTGACACGGGTCGCTACGACAACAAGAAGAAGTAGTTGTCAGCGGCGCGGCAGCGATCCCCATCGCCGCCGCTGCTCGATCCAGTCCATCACGCAGGCCACGTCGCGCAGCATGTGCTCGTGGACGGGATCGCGCCCACTCATTACTAGCGGCAGGAACAGAATCTCCTCCTGAATATCCGGCGCGAGGTGGCAGAGGTTCATCAACTGGGTGATCCGAGGCTGGGTGACGTGCGTCAGCCGGGCGATCTCGGAGATATTGGCGACCTTGCCGGCGCGGATCATCTCGTCGAAGTGGATGGCCAGCGCCATCAGGCGGGAGATCCGCGGCACGCGGCCGGGGTCCACGGCCACGCGCGCGGCGGGCTTCGTGTCGATCGTCTTGCGCCCGTGTGCGGCGCGGTTGAAGAAGACCTTCGTCTTGACGGTGATCATGCCTGTGCCTCCGGTCCTTCTGCTGCCCCGCCCGCCAGCGCCTTCACGCCCGACGGGTAGAACGACACCTCGATGCTGCTGTCGAGGGCGTCGAATACCACCTTGTTGATCAGCAACTGGAGCATCCTGACCTGCTCTCGGGGCGCGAGCGCGGTCCAGACGTTGTCGAAGTCGGCAAACGCAGCGTGGAGGTCTTCGGCTGAGAGCACTTCCGCTCGGTGGCGTTCTACGGCGGCCCCAATCTCGCTGGCCCGCCGCTCCGCCTCGCGGATCTGGTCGTTGAGGTCGGTGATGCGGCCCGCGGACGCGGAGGACGCTGGCTCGGTGGTTGCCAGGCGGCGGATCTCGGCGTGATTGCGCCCCAGACCACGGTTGACGATGCGCAGCTCGGCGTCCAACTGCTCGATGGCCGCGTCTGCTTGAGCCCGCGATGCCGAGAGCGTCTCCTCCAGAACGCTCTGGTCCTGGCCGACGCACCGGATCTGTTCGACGACCGCCTGCTCGATCTCAAGGGCGGGCAGCGAACCACTCTGGCAACGAGCGCGGCCCTTCTTGATGGCGTTGCAGCAGACGTAGTACCGATACGCCTTGTTCCCACGCCGGGTAAAGGTGTGGACCATCGCGCTGCCGCACCCCTTGCAGTACAGCAGTTTGCGCAGGAGCGCCCCAAACTGGTTCCGCAGTTCGTTGCCGCGCGTCCGTGAGTTCTTCTGCATCAGCACGTGAGCACGCCGGAACGTCTCCTCCTCGACGATGGCCTCGTGCTGACCCTGGTACGTTTCGCCTTTGTGGACCACCTTGCCCATGTAGATCGGATTCGTCAGCGTGCAGTACACTGAGTGCCGGTCCCATTCCACGCCGCCACGAATCACCCCAGCCTTCGTTCGCCACGATTTGGTCTTCCAGCCGCGTTTGCAGAGATCTTCACCGACCGACAGCAACGACCCGAGTTCGAGGTACCGCTCAAAGATGTGGCGAACCCGCGACGCCTCAGCCGGGTTGACGACGAGGCGTGGGCTTCCGTTCGAGCGGTCGACGTCGTACCCGAACGGCGGCGGACCGCCGCCCCATTTGCCCCGCTTCTTCGCCGCCGCGATCTTGTCCCGGATGCGCTCGCCGATGATCTCACGCTCGAACTGAGCGAACGACAGGAGGATGTTGAGCGTGAGCCGGCCCATCGAATGGGTCGTGTTGAAGTGCTGGGTAACCGAGACGAACGAGACCTTGTGGCGATCAAAGACCTCCATGAGCCGCGCGAAGTCCATCAGCGACCGGGACAGGCGGTCCACCTTGTAGACCACCACGCAGTCGATCTTGCCCGCCTCGATGTCGGCCATCAGGCTCTTGAGGCCGGGCCGATCGACGTTGCCGCCGGAGAATCCGCCGTCGTCGTATCGATCGGCAAGCGCCGACCATCCCTCGTTCCGCTGGCTGGCGATGTACGCCTCCGCCGCCTCACGCTGGGCGTCGAGGGAGTTGAACTCCTGCTTGAGCCCCTCCTCGCTCGACTTTCGGGTGTAGATCGCGCAGCGACATTGCGGAGGCGGAGGGGCGGCGTGCTTTCCGTTCTGGGTGCCTCTGCTCATCGACGGCCCTCCAGGTTGAAGAACCGGAATCCGTTGACGTGCGATCCGGTGACCGCTTTGGCGATCGCCGACAGGGAGCGGTAGCGCTCACCCTCGAACTCGAACCCGTCCGCCAGCACCACGACCCGCACCGTCCGGCCCCGGTAGTCCCGGACGATCGCCGTTCCCGCGGGTGGTAGCCGTGGGTCCGCCGTGGCGGCGAGGGCGACCTTCTTGGCGTCCTTGGGGGCCTCCCCGAGCGTGGCCCACTTGGGCGGCGTACGCCGCACGTCGGTCGGGTTGGCGAGTTGGGCCGCTCGGACACGGGCTCGTTCGGACAAGCCACCTTCGGCGTTGGCCTGGATGCGCCACGCGATGCGGCGGACGAGGTAGATGCGATGGCGGCTCTGAATCCGCTCGCCGAAGAGCTCGGCGTAGCGATCGTGCAGTTCGCCGATCGTCATCTTTTCCAGCGCCGCGAGGTTCTTCGAAACGGTTGTCGTCATGGGCAAGTCTCCAGATGCCCGCACCGCTAACGCGCGGTACGGTCAGACACACTGAGGCCGGCTTCCTCGCCCAGTTCAAGTTTGATGTCCGCTTCTTCTTGATGCTCCGACTTCGGGGCGTCGGGGGTCGCTGCAACCGCGTTAACAACAAGGCCCGTAGCCTTGGCGCGGCGGTGCCATCGCATCGCGCCCGTCGCGAGGATGGCGATCACCTCGCGGCGGCGCTGGTCGGCGGACAGATTGGCGTCATCGTCATTGGCAACCATCGGCGGTGCTCCCGGCTCGTCGTCGGACGATTGAGGTGGCGTGGGGGCGAGAAGGCAAGGCATGTCTTCTCCCCGGCTACATACGCCACGCGGAGGCGGGCTGTCCGCACTGGGCATGCGAGGGATCGATCTGATTCGAGTTGCGCGTTGGGATCGCCACCACCTTCGCTGCAGCGCTCACGCGAAGCGCGTCGATGCGTTGGCATCACACGGATCGAGTTTGCGTTCGAAATCGCCGTCGCCCCTGCTGGGCCCGCCACGTGTTGCCGACCCACGAGATGTCGAGTCACGGCTATAACGGCGAGCCGGGTGAGACGCAGAGACTCTGAGACTTTTTGGGTTTGGAAGCGTCCTCACAGGCCAGATGCCGCGCCCCGTGAGTCTCACCGCGCAAGTCGGTGAGACTTCCGTCGGTGGGGCATGTCGAGAGACTCGGCAAAACGCGGCCCGGAAACGCAAACGCCCCGGCCTTACGGTCGGGGCGTTCACTTCTAACGGGTGGGTCGCCCAGTTTCTGGACGACCCGGGCAATAGCGGGGACTGGATTTGAACCAGTGACCTCCGGGTTATGAGCCCGACGAGCTACCAGGCTGCTCTACCCCGCAAACTGGATCTGAGTATAGCCGCCAGAAGGCGCAGTTCAAGCCGTAGACCTGACGCCGCTCCGGCACCCGGCCGGCAGATCGACCCGCGGAGTGCGTTTGCGCTTCATGACGGCACCGGCGACGGCGGTGTCCAGCACCGCGTCAGGCCTCATCCGCCCCGACCGCCAGAAGCGTCGCTTCGCCGGAGAGCCCGGGGCCGAAGGCCAGCAGCGCGATCGGACGGCGGTCATCTCGGCGTGCTCGGTGCCGGTTCGCGATGAAGAGGACAGTGGGGGATGACATGTTTCCATGATCGCGCAGCACCGCTCGGCTCTCTCGCATGTGCGCGTCATCGAGACCGAGCGATTGCGCCACGGCATCGAGCACGCGTGGCCCTCCTGGATGGATCGCCCAGCGAACATCATCGGCACCAGCCGCGTTGCCGAGATGCGATCGCAGCCATGGCCAGATCCACGCCTCGAGACTCCGTTCCAGCAGCGCGGGCACGCTGCGATCGAGTGACATCGAGAAGCCATGATCACCGATATGCCACCCCATCGCCGCCTCGCTCCCGGCAAAGAGCATCGACGAGGAGCCGACGATCCGTAGATCACTTTTCGGCGACCCTGCACCGATGACCGCCGCCGCGCAGCCGTCGGCGAACAGCGCGTTGGAGACATGCTGATCCACGCGCGATGTCCGCTGGAGATGCAGCGAGCAAAGCTCGATGCACACCACCAGCACGCGCCGCTCACGGGTCCCGCCGCCCAGCTCGCTCGCCACCAGATCCGCGGCGGTGCGCAGCGCGACGATCGCGCCGTGGCAGCCCATGAAGCCGATGTTCACGCGCCGCACATCCGCCGCCATCGGCAGGCCGGTCATCAACGACACATCAACCCCCGGCGAACTCAATCCTGTGCAACTGACCGTCAACAGGTCCGTGATCTGCCCCGGGAGCACACCCGCATCGGCCAGCGCGCGTCGCGCGGCCTCGAGCGCCAGGCCTGTCGCGTGCTGATCGAAGACTCTCATCCGATCGGCCGTTGTCGGCCAATGTTCGCCCGTCGAACTCGGAAACACCGACTGATCCGGGCCGTGTTCATCGCCGGTCTCGCTGCGCAGCAAGACGCTGCCCCTGCGGCCCACGCCCGCCCGCGAGTAGAGCCCTGCGACGAGCGCCGCTTGCGAAGGGTCTTCGAGCGTCGCCGCGAGCGCGAGCGCCGTGGTCTGCGGCTGCCGCGCCGAGTGTGTCGGCGTCGCCAACCCCATACCGAGAATCGCCGCCGCTGGCGCGCTCATGGTGCGTCCTCGCTCATCCGCCGGGTGGGAGTTACCGCCGCGAGCGTTGCCCGTGGCACCGGCTCATCCGCTCGACCCTCCGCCGCGAGCCGGACGGCATCGAGATCGTGATGAGGAGCCCCGTCGCCGGTGATCTGGGTGCTCAGTTGGGCGAGCGTTCTCTGCAGCGCTCGGCTTCGCGTCGCAACAGTTGCGACGCAACGCAGCAATCCCGGAGTGCGAAGGAGGGTGCGGATCATCCGACAAGAGGTCTGCATCCGCCCGATGCGCGCATCGTGCCAAGCTGCCCACGCGCGGCCGACCTGATCGACTGCAGACTCCCCCGCACACACCGCGGCGGCCGCGAGCGTTCCCGCCTGCTCTCCCGAAAGCGCTGCCCATGTCATGCCCTCACCGGTAAAGGGCTCGACGTACCCGGCGGAGTCCCCCGCGATGATCAGCCCGGGCATGCTCAGCATCCTTCGGCGTCGTGTCAGCAGAGGCGTTCCGGTCAGTCGCACGTTTGCGTCGAGCGTCACGTCCACGTGTGCCTGCTCCAGAATGCGACGCAGCAGGGCGATTGGCCCCGCCGAGACGCGTGCTCGCCTCGGATCGATCGCCGCGGCGAGATCGATCGTTCCGTCGGGCAGCCTCACGAAGCCGACATACCCGCCAATGCCATGCACCAGCAGGACGGTGCCTTCGGGCAATGTCGGAGTGCCGAGGCTCGAGGGAGCAAGGCGTGCACCGACGCCCATGAACGATCCGCGCGAGACCGCTGGCATGAGATCAGGCAAACGGTCCAGCGCGTGCCCGCCGAGGCCATCGGCGACGATGACGCTCCGAGCGCCGACGAACTCGCCGCCGAGCATCACGTGCCAGTATCCGCTCCGTCGCTCGACGACGCTCGCCGAACACTTGTCTCGGAACGTCGTTCCGCTCCGAACCGCGGCATCGACGAGCGCTGCATCGAGCACGCTCCGCGACAGCACCCTTCCGCCCGCGTGCGGCAGCTCAAACGTTGCTCCTCCGCGTGACGTGATCCGAACATGCTTCAGCGATACGCCGCGAGCCGGGCCAGAGGCCAGATTCACGCCGAGCTGCTCGATCGCGGCGACCCCGCGTGCCCCGAGGCAGCAGCCACAGACCTTTTCGCGAGGCCAGGCCGATCTCTCAACCAGCAGAACGCTGCCGCGTGCGCCGAGTGTGCGAGCAGCACCAATCGCCGCGCACGCGCCAGCGATACCCGCGCCGATGACCAGAACATCAACCGGCTCGCCGGCGCTCATGCTCGCCTCCACGTCAGCAGCAGCCGCTCGGGCCAGACCTCACGGATGATGGCGTCCTTCATGCCCGCCCGGAACGCGAGCTCCGCGAGTTCCTCGCGCGTAAACGCGGCACGAACCGACTTGATGCTATCGACATGCACGACGCGAGATCTTGTCACGATGCGCCCAACGCAGAACGCCATCGCGAGCCCCAGCCGCGATCGTGCCAGGTCCGATACCACGACGCCAACGCGAGAAACGCGGGCGAGTTCCGCGAGGACACGAACCACATCCACGGGCACGAGATGATGCAGAAACAGGGAGCACACACCGACATCCACGGCCGAGTCGTCTATCGGCAGCGGAGCGGCGAGAACGTCCGCCCGTATTGTCCGCACCGTGTGCCCGCGTGTCCTCGCGTGCCCTTGTGCGACCTCCAGAGCGGTCGTACTGATATCTGCCGCGACATCCGCTGCTCCCCTGCATGCGCATCGGCCGATGACATCGCGAACACCAAGCAGCAGATCCCCGCCCCCGGCCGCGAGATCCAGCAGGATGGCATCCGACGGGGGCAGGCCCCGTGATCGCAGCAGGTCGGCGACCGCGCGGGCGACGCTCACATGAGCCCTGCTCAGCCGGTTGAGCCGAGCGAGCCCGCGCAGCGCACGCCGATGCTCGCGCGGGTCGATCGCCGCGTCGTCCATGAGTTCCGGCGTGAGCACGCGCTGGTCCATACACATCCGGGCTGTCGCGATCGGCCGTCAGCAATGCTCGCAGAAAGCCGGTAGGCGATTCTACTCCATCGCCGTTCTGGCCGACCGCCGCGCAGATATCATGGCCCCCATGACTCCGCCCACGCCCGCCGAATCCGCCGTCCGTGCATCGAACACGACGATCAACGTGCTTCTCATCGGATCGGGCGGCCGCGAGCACGCTCTGGCCGCGGCGCTGCGTCGCAGCGATGGCCTTGGCGAGCTCTACACCGACTCGCCCTCGAACCCCGGCCTCCGGGCGCTCTGCAAGCCCGCCGACTGCTGGGGTGCCGCGGGCCGGTTCAACCCCAAGGACACGTTCCCGATCGAGCGTTTCTGCAAGGAGCACCGCATCGGTCTGGTGGTCATCGGTCCGGAGGATCCGCTGGCGATGGGTCTCGCCGATTCGCTGCTGGGCGTGCGCGAGATTGCGCCGGGCGCGGTTCTCTCCGCCGGTGCTCGCGGTGCGCACATGGATGCCGATGCTCTCCAGCGGGCCCTTCGCGCCGGCCCCCTCACCGGGGGCGGCGGTCTGGGTGGCATCGTCCCCAGCGTCTTCGGTCCGCTCAAGGCCGCGGCCATGCTCGAGGCGGACAAAGCCTTCGCAAAGCAGCTCATGCGCTCCGCCTCGATCCCCACCGCCGAGGCAAGAGTCTTCACCGATCCCAGCGCCGCGAAGGAGTATCTCCGCTCCCGCAACGACGGCCCGGTCATCAAGGCCGCGGGTCTGGCAAAGGGCAAGGGCGTCATCCTTCCGGCGAGCCTCGAGGAAGGTCTCGAGGCGATCGATCGGATCATGATCAAGCAGGAGTTCGGCGACGCGGGCCGGACCGTGCTCATCGAGGAACGGCTCAAGGGCCGCGAGGTCTCTGTGCTGGCGCTCACCGATGGACGGACCATTTTCGTGCTCGATCCCTGCCAGGATCACAAGCGGCTGCTCGACGGCGCCAAGGGCCCCAACACCGGCGGCATGGGCGCGCTCTGCCCGACGCGTGCGATCGACGCCCGCTCAATGGAGCGAATCGAGCGTGAAGTCCTCGTTCCCACCATCGATGCGCTCCGACGCGATGGCATCGAGTACCGCGGCGTGCTTTATGCAGGCATCATGCTGACCCCCGCCGGTCCGAAAGTTCTCGAATTCAACTGCCGATTCGGCGACCCCGAATGTCAGGTCCTCATGTCGCGATTCCGCGGCAACCTCCTTGCCGCTCTGCTGGCCTGCAGCGGCGGCGCGGGCGCGGGCCTTGGTGCTTCGCTGGATGAGATCGAGATCGGCATGGACCCCGGCGTGAGCGTCTGCGTCGTCCTCGCCGCGCCCGGATACCCCGATTCGCCGCGTGCCGGACTCGTGATCGACGGCGTCGAAAACGCCGCGAAGATCGAGGGCGTGCAGATCTTCCACGCCGGCACCCGCACCGATGACGCCGGTCGTCTGGTCACCGCCGGCGGACGCGTGCTCAACGTCGTTGCCCGCGGCGACACGCTCGAGCAAGCCCGCGAACGCGCATACGCCGCCGCGGACGTGATTCGCTTTGAGGGCAAGCAGGTTCGCCGCGACATCGGGACCGACATCGTCGGCTGAGTGGGCGCGGGGGAGGCTACTTCTGCGGCTCGACCGGTGTCGCCGGTGCTGCGGGCGTTCCGACATTCAGTGCGGGCTGTGCGAGCAAGCGCTGGAGCAGGTCGGGCAGCGAACTGAACGCGCGGAATGTGCCATCTACCTCGACCCAGATCATCGCGGGCTGACCCCGCAGGATTCGCGCCGTCTGCACAACGCCGCCGCGAGCATCGCGCAGCACGACAGTGCCCATCGGGGTTGCATCGGGCTCGGGAGTCGTGATTCGGATCGACATCGCCGGAGCTCGCGTCAGAAAGTTCAGCATCAACTGCACCTCACGCGCCCGCTCCTCAGCCTGCGCCACGCGCTGGCCATCCTCGCGCATCTCCTCCCAGCCGCTGGCGGATCGTGCCAGGTTCAGCAGGGTCTTGTCGCCTTCATGTCCTGTGATCGTCAGGCCGTGAATGTCGGCCTGTTCCATCGACGCGATCATCGGGCTGATGTACGAAGTCGGCTCGGCCGCGATTCGGCTGAGCGTCTCCGCATCGATCGTCGCCGCGGGCCGCTGATCAAGCCGCGCAAAGACCGTTCGCGCCGCCGGGTCCGCCGCGCGGCCGATGAGCAGTTCCAGCGTCGCGCCGTCCGCCTCACCGGCCACCCTCGCCCTCGGCGAAGCGAGCGAGCTCTCCGCCTCGGCCCGTGCCGCGGGGTCATCGATAAACGTCGCGATCCGGACGTTCGCGAGCGATGAGAGCAACGCGCTGATCGCCTCCGGGTTCGCCGGAGCCCTGACCGGCTCCGTGACCGACCACGCCGCGCCGCTGCGGCCCAGCACCACGCTCGCGCCGCTTTCCCCGATGATCCGCACGCTTGTCAGCCTCGTTGCCAGTCGCGTCCACGGCGTGCGCAGCCGCCACGCCATCGGGCCGCGTTCATCCATCTCCGCGTAAAGGTTCTCGGTGATCACCGCCAACCGCCAATCCGCCGCGCCGCTTTCGCCACCCGGCGATGAGACCAGCACGAGCGACTGCCCGCCCAGTGTCGTGGGCGATAGGTGCAGCACGCGCACAACGCCCGAGCTCGTTCGCAGCCGAACGCTCAACGTCCGTTCGCCGAACAGGGGCACAAACGCCCCGTCACCTCGCAAAGCTCCCTCCAGAGCGGCTGCGCGCTGACGCACGCCCTCCGACGCGCTGCGGAGCGCTTCGTTCGTCGGCTGGGCTGATGCACGCGTCTCAAAGATTCGCCGAATCGCAACGCGGACCAGTTCCGGATCCAGTTCCGTGGCCCCGGCGCTCGCCGCGCTCGGCACGCTCGGCTCGCCGGGAAGCAGACTCCAGGAAGCCAGGTACGCCGAGCGCACGCAGCGAGATACACCGCTCGCATCGCCGACGACGATCTCCTCGACCTGCCCGATGTCCATGTCCACCAGTCGCTCACCGGGAAGGACGAACAGCCGCTCCACCGTGCGGCTCATCCATCTCGGCACGAGCACGACGCCCAGCGTCAGAACGCCCAGCAGAATCGCAACAACCAGCGCACCCAGCAACGGTTTGATCGGCATGCACGAGGGTACGAGCCTTGCCGCATGACCGCTCGACGGCCCGGCCCGGCGTGCTCCACGCGGCACGCCGTCCGTCGCATGGCCGCGCGAAAGTGCCGCGATGCTCGCTCAGAGTTCCGGCGCGAACCCGCGACGCATCGTGTTCTCGCACACCGCCCGCGGCTCGACAAACTGCAGCAAGTAGTCCTTGCCGCCGGCCTTCGACCCCACGCCCGACATACCGAACCCGCCGAATGGCTGTCTGGCCACGAGAGCGCCGGTGATGCCGCGGTTGATGTAGAGGTTTCCGACACGGAACGCCCGGCGCGCAAGCTCGATGTGGGATGGCTTGCGAGTGAACACGCCGCCCGTCAGTTTGTACGGCTGGTCGTTGGCGATCCGCAGCGCCTCGGCAAAGGTCGGCGCGTGCAGGATCGCCAGCACCGGCCCGAAGATCTCCGCCCGGGCCAGTTCGTGCGTCTCCGGCACGTTCCAGAAGATCGCCGGGCCCACATAGTGCCGCCCCGTGGCGGCTTCCAGCCCCGCCGGAACCGGCAACTCAAACCCCGGCAGCCCCGATGCCTTTGCCCGGGAGATGAAGCCCGAGATCTTTGCCTTCGCGTCCGCGTCGATCACCGGGCCGATGTCCGTCCCGGGCAGTGACGGGTCGCCGATGGTCAGCGCTCGCGTCGCCTCCACCAGTCGCTGCCGCAGGTGCGTGATCGCCGGTCCGTTCGGCCCGTCCGGATCCACAACGATCAAGCGCGAGCACGCGGAGCACTTCTGGCCCTGGAATCCGAACGCGCTGTGACGGACGCCCAGCACCGTTTCGTCAGGGTCGCCCGAGGTGTCGACGATCACGGCGTTCTTTCCGCCCATTTCGCAGATGACCTTCTTCACCTGCGCATCGCTGCCGCCCGCCCATGCCTCGAACGCCGCGCGATCGCCGACGAACGGTGAACGCGGCGCCGCCGCGTGCAGAATGTCGCAGCCGACATCTCTCGAGCCCGTGAACGCGATCACCGCGACGCGATCATCGCGCACCAGCATCGCGCCCGTTGTCTCGCCCGGCGCGGGGCAGAAGTGCAGCACGTCCGCCGCCTTCGGTGCGCCGCTGACGTTCGTCAGCGCACGGTTGATCGCCTCGTGCAGAATGTCCGTCATGATCCGTGCGATCGCCGGCGTCTGCTCGGCGGGCTTGACGATCACCGTATTGCCGGTCACCAGCGCCGCCACCGTCATGCCGCAGCAGATCGCCAGCGGAAAGTTCCACGGCGAAATGACCACGCACACGCCTCGCGGCTGGTAGAACTGTTCATCGAGCTCGCCGATGTACCGACCGATCCGCTCGCGCTCAAAGAGTCCGACGCTCAGCCTCGCGTAGTACTCGCAGAAGTCGATCGCCTCGCAGACGTCCGCATCGGCCTCACGCCACGTCTTTCCCGCCTCGCGGATCATCATCGCGGCCAGTTCGTCTCGCCGCGCACGCATCACTTCCGCCGCCGTGAGCAGCGCCTGCGCCCGCGTTCCCGGGGCGACATCGCGCCAGGCGTCAAACGCGGCGTGCGCCCGCGCAACCATCGCGCGGGCCTGCTCGACGCTCGTGTCGTTCCTGACCGTCGGAACCTTCGCCGACGAAACCGCCGAGGCGAACGCCTTGTGCTGTGCGGCATCCGCGAAGTCCCGAAACGCTTCGTTGCAGAACGGACGGACGACGCTTCCGCCGATCTTCACGCTGGGCGTGAGCCTGTGCCGCTCCGGCGCTCGCTCCAGGTTCGCCGCCGTCGGCTCCTTGGTCTTGATCGTGTTGGCGTCGCCGGTGGTCTTGTGCTCATGGGCCGGCTCACCGTGAGGGCTGGCCAGCAGTTTGCCCTCGTCGGCGTTGTCGAGGAATCCGCTCTTGAGCCAGCTCTCGTTGCTTGTGTTCTCCAGCAGCCGCCGCACGAGGTACGCCATGCCCGGAATCATCTGACCCACGGGCACATATTCGCGCATGCGCAGCCCCATCTCCGCCGCGGCGTGCTTGAGTTGATCCGCCATCCCGTGAAGCATCTGCAGCTCGATCGCGCTGTCCGGCAGCCCTTTGCTCCGGCTGTACGCGATGGTCGCGGCGATCGATCGCACGTTGTGCGACCCCAGCGCCAGCTTCACACCCCCGACCCCCACCATCCTCGGGCACGAATCCACGAAGATCCTTGCCATGCGCTCGAAGCACGCGTCCGTCTCTCGCTTGGTGGGCCACACCGGCACGGGCCATCCGCGCTGCTCGGCGTTGATCACCTCGTAATCCCAATACGCACCCTTGACCAGCCGCACCGTCACCGCGCGACCCGTCCGCACGCTCCACTCGCAGATCCGCCGCGCGTCGCTCTCGCCGCTGCGCAAGTAGGCCTGCATCGCCAGCCCGGCATGAAAGTCCACCTCTTCGCAGCAGCGCATGAACAAGTCCAGCGTGAAGTCCTTGAACGCGAACTGCTCCATGTCAAAGTTCACGAACACGCCCTGCGCCTTGGCCGCCTCGAGGATGGGCCGCAGCCGCTTCATCAGATCCCTGCGTGCGCCCTCGGCGTCGATCGGATCGCACCGCGCGCTGAGCGAACTGATCTTCACGCTCACGTTCGTCCGCGGAATCGCCCCGATGTGGTCGCGCTCCAGCCGCTCGCTCGCCGGCCACGACGCCACACTCCCCGGCAGGTTGTTGATCAGATCAAGGTACTTGTCGCGGTACGCATCCGCCTCCGCATCGCTCACGCACGCTTCGCCCAGCAGGTCCACGCTGAAGGCGATCCCATCGTCCCAGAGCGCTCGAAGGTTCTTCATCGCGCCCGCGGCGTCCGCTCCTGCGATGAACTTGCTCGCCATCCCCGTAATCTGCTTGCTGATCTGCGAAACGGCGAGTCCCTTGGCCAGTTTGCCGGCCTTCATCGCCGCGGCGATCACCGTCGGCGTCGTCACGCCCGGCTGCGCCAAATAGTCCTCCAGATGGTCGTACGTGTCCTCGGTGTTCCGCAGCACCGGAAACGTGTCGACAAACCGGAACAACTGCACCTTGAACGCCTGGTCCTTCATCGACCATTCCATCAGCGCATCGCTGTAGAACTGCGATGAGAACACTCCCGCCTTGTGCCCGCGAGCGCGACGCAGCATCTCCGATCCGATGCTCGTGATCGCCGCATCATGCTCCGGGCCGAATCCGGACACCACCGCCGCGCCGTTCGCGGCTCCCACAGCGTGCGAGGAGTGGGGGGCCGCCGCGTGAGCGGGCTTGGTCGCACCGGTGCTGCTCTTGCGTCCGAACCAGGCCATGCTGCTTCCCCTTCATGCTGGCGCGGCATTCCTGCCCACACGCCGCTTCAGTGCTTCCGGAGTTGGACCGACGACCTCGCGTCACTCTATCACCCGCACGCGTGCCGGTGGTGCAGCTCCGCCATGTGTACCCTCATGCCGATGCCCGATCCGAGCATTCTGACCATCGGCAACTTCGACGGCGTCCACGCCGGTCACGCCAGCCTCATCGCCCGCGCACGCGAGCTGGCAGCGAACCGTCACCCGGGCGCTCGCATCGTCGCCCTCGCCTTCGATCCATCACCCGTCACGATTCTCAACCCCCAGCGCGTCCCCGCGAGGCTCAGCACATTTGCCCAGCGATACCGCTGGCTCATCGCCCTCGGCGCGTCCGATGTCGTTCAGCTCATCCCGACGCCCGAGCTGCTTTCGCTCGGTGCAGATGAGTTCGCTGCCCGCGCCCGCGACCGCTTCAACGCCGTCGGCTGGGTCGAAGGCCCGGACTTTCGCTTCGGCAAAGGCCGCGGCGGCACGATGGACACCATCCGCGCCATCCTCGGTCAGCCCGCATCCGTCGAGCAGGCCCCCGCCGTTGATCGTGCACTGTCGGATCACACCGTCGTCCGAGCCTCCAGCACGGTCATCCGCACGCTCGTCGCCAATGGCCGGGTGCATGACGCATGGTCGCTCCTTGGCCGACCGTATCAGATTGAGGGAGTCGTCGTTCGTGGCGACCGCCGGGGCCGAAGCATCGGCTTTCCCACGGCCAACATCGAGACCACGCAACTCCTGCCCGCCCACGGCGTCTATAGCGCCATCGCCGAGGTCGTCCCGATCACCTCGCAGCCGGCCGACTCCATCGCGCGGCTGGGCCTGGTCGACGCCGCCACGCTTCGCGTCCCTGCCGCGGTGAATGTCGGCGCACGCCCGACTTTTCCCAACGCTCCGCCGACGCTCGAAGCGCACCTCATTCTTCCTGAGCCGCCAGCGAGCATCGACCGCGACGGCATCATCCCCGCATGGTCACCAATCCCCGCTCTCCGCGGCATCGAGTACGGCTGGGGCATCCGGCTCTCGTTCATCGCACACCTGCGCGACCAGATCCGCTTCCCGGGGCTGAGCGCGCTCGTCGAGCAACTCCGCCGGGACGTCGATCGCGCCCGAGACTCTGTCGCGATGGCCACGAACGGCGACGCTAACATGCTCGCACGCGGGTGGAACCTGCCGACGCTGGATCCCGTCGTTCCCAGATGATCCACCGAGGTCCCGCTCCGATGACGCCTCAGGCCGCGACTTCCTCTCAATCGACCGCTTCCGCCGCAAGCGCGTCGCGACCTCCATACACCGCCAACGCCACTGCCGCGGAGATCGCGGCCCGGCTCTCCGCGACCAAGCGATTCATCGTCACCACTCATGCGAAGCCCGACGGCGATGCGCTGGGTTCCACGCTCGCCATCGCCCGTGCGCTAACGCGTCATGGCGCTCAGGGCGAGGTCTGGGTCGTCGGTCCCTGGCCGCGCTGGATGCCCCAGATCGCGGGCGACACCCCGCTGCGAAAGGTCTCTGCCGATGCGCCGGACGTGTCCCTCTCGGCGCCGATCGATACGACCATTGTTACTGACACCGGCTCTTGGTCGCAGCTCGATGGCCTCAAGGACTGGCTCGCCACCCGCGCCGATCAGACCCTGATCATCGATCACCATCTCCATGGCGATGCCTCGATCGCGTCACTGCGATACATCGACACATCGGCCGCCGCGGTCACCGAACTCTGCGCAGAGGTCATCGAGCATCTGCTCGGTCTTGACGTTCTCGACGGCTTTCCGCCAGAAATCGCCGAGCCGCTGTACCTTGGTCTGGCCACCGATACCGGCTGGTTCAAGTACAGCAACGTGACTCCCGACACGCTCGCCCTCGCCTCGCGTCTGCTCGCCAGCGGCGTGAACCACGCCCGTCTTTACCAACTCACCGAGCAGACCGATGATCCCTCGCGCCCGCGGCTGCTGGGCAAGGCCCTTTCAAGCCTCGAGTTTCACGCCGACGGTAGGATCGCCCTGATGTGCCTGCGTCAGAGCGACTTCGACGCCACCGGTGCCGGCACCGAGGACACCGGCGGCTTCGCCGAGAGCGTGATGGCCGTCGCCGGCGTCAGCGTTGTTTGCACCCTCACCGAGATGAGCCGCCCGGGCCAGCCAACCCAACTGACCAAGGGCTCCCTCCGCAGCAAGCCCGGCCCGCACGCCATCGATGTCGCGGCCGTCACCGCGACCCTTGGCGGCGGTGGCCACGCCCGCGCCGCGGGCGTCAAGCTGGCAATGCCCATCGAACAGGCACGCGCCGCAATCCTTCAGGCCCTTTCCGCCGCGTGCGCCTCCGCCCATGCCGCGACCCCCGGCACCTGACCCGCACGTTCGGATGCCCGCCCATGCCACGCCCCGATCGCCGACGTCCGACTTCAGGCCCACACGGTGGACCGAACGCCGGGCCACACAGCCGCCCGTTCTCTCGCCCCGCGGCTCGCGACGCGGCCACCGGGCCGGCACACGCCGCACGCTCGCGGCCGATCGAAAAGCCGGTCCTGACGGTGCAGCCCACGACGCTCTGGGACTATCCGTCGCAGCACTACGAGCGATTCCTCGACGACACAGGCACCGTTCGCACAACCCGCGCCGCCCACACATCTCGCGCCTTCGCCCAGCAGGGTTCACAGGCGTACGAAGGCGCAACCCCATCATGGGTCGTCTGGCAGTGCGTGCGCCGCTACACCAGCCCGGGCCAGACCGTCGTTGATCCCATGTGCGGCGGCGGCACCACGATCGACGTTTGTGCCGACCTCGACCGCCAGTGCATCGGCCTCGACCTCGCACCGAGCCGACCGGATATCCGACAGGGCGATGCCCGGAAGATCGCGCTGCCAAACAACAGCGCGGACTTTGTCTTCATCGACCCGCCGTACTCGACGCACATCAACTACAGCGAGGATCCCCGCTGCATCGGCCGCCTCGATGCCGCCGGCGAGGATCAGGGCCGCGCGTACTACGAAGCCATGCGACAGGTCATCGCCGAGATTTCGCGGGTACTCCGCCCCGGTTGCGCGATGGGCCTTTTCGTCAGTGACAGCTGGCGGCGAACGCAGCGAGCCAAACGCGATGTGTTCATGCCGATCGGCTTCGAGCTCTACGCGAGGCTGCTCGAGCGCTTCGATCCCATCGACATCGTGATCGTCGCACGCCAGAGCGCCAAGATCGAGAAGGGCAACTGGCGCATGGCCGCCGAAGCCCAGAACTTCTACCTCCGCGGCTTCAATTACCTGTTCCTCATGCGCAAGCCCGGCCCAGAGCAGCCCGAGCCTCCGCCCGCCCAGGTCACGCCGCGGCCCGATCGCCGCCCGTCAGGCCCCCGGCACCCGTGATCGACGCGACGTATTGCCTCACAAGCCCGACGACGAACGCCTGCTGCTCAGGGTGGAACGAGAAGTCGAAACCGAAGCCCGCGTACACCGTCCCGTCCGAGTCCAGGTGCGTGTGCACGCGACGCACCGTCACCGTGACGGGGATCGGGAGGAACGGCTTGAGCGGCAACTGAAGCCAGCTGAATGCCCGTCGCTCCAGCACCGGCGCCTGCGACTGCGAGATCGCCAGCCCCACGCCGCCCGGCGAGATGTTCAGCAACTTGGCGTTGTACTCCGGCCCCGCGTATGGAAGCAGCAACTCCCTCTCCGTCTCATCGCTGACCAAGCCGACCCCGTTGGCCGCGTTCGCCAAGTAGGCCTCGATGTTCGCTCGATTGGCCGCTTCCGCCGGCACGGCGCTGAGCGGGTCCAGCAGCGGTCGCCCGATCACGTCGGGCAGATTGAACGAGTTCGTGCTCGCACGCTCGTGCGCACGCCGCGGGCACCGCGTGACGCCCGTGGGCATCTGCAGCGCCAGCCCGGGCTCGCCGTTGCCGACCGGGGCTCTCACGCCGAGCGTCTGCGTCGGGAAAGACCAGCGATTCTGCCCCACGCTGTACGACGCGAGCACGTTCGCTCCCGCCATCACGCGTAGGCCCTGCCCCGCGAACCCTGGCAGCGACACGATCAGCTCGTGATCATTCAGCCGCAGCAGCCGCACGCGGAAGACCACATCGCGCTCCTGCGACCCGCTCGCGGGCTTGAACGACAGTTCGAGCGAGCCGCCGCGCTCGTGGATCTGGTGCAGGCTCTCGCGGAAGTTCTCGGTCCGTGATCGGTTGGCGGGCACTGGGTCTCTCCAGGTTCGCTCGTCGGTGCTCGGGGAGCCGCACTCATCGGCGACGAACGTCGTCGCCCCGGCGCCGGCAGCGTCGTCACCGCGACGCCTCGCATTTCTCCCCTGACAACGCTGGTGACATCGGTTCCCGCAGGTCGCACCTGCAACGCCCGCTCGCACGCCCCCGCGGAGCGCGGCAAGCCGCGCCGTCTGTAACGCCAACAGCCCGGCTCCTGAGCTCGCACTCGCGCGGCCCAGCGCTTATCGGCCCGTTCCCATCCTGCGATCCGATCCCGCGCCCCCCTTCAGCCGCCGGCGAAGCTCCGCAACCGCCGACGCCGCCCACGCTCGCCCCGGCCCGTCCATCGCGACGCCGCCGAAACGCACGCGGTAGTACCGCTCGACAATCTCGATCACCAATTCCCGGACCCTCGCATCGCCGTGCGAAATCGACCGTGCAAAGTGCATCGGCGCAACCCCCTCGCCCTTCTCGTGTCCCGCCCGAGCCAGCACCGCCAGTGCCTCGCCATAAAACCGCGTCGCCGGGTCGGTGCCGGTTGTCGGGCGTCCTGTCATCCGCGCAAGCACCCCGCGAATCGTCCGCATCAGCGTCGGCATCACGCCGCCCAATCCGCGCGAGATCACCACCGCGCCGAACACGCCCGCACCCGCGATCAGTACGAGCGCCGCCCACCGCCCCAGCCCCGTCTCAGGCACCAGCCCTCGCAAAGTCCGCCCGACGCTGCTGAGCATCTCCAGCACCGGCCCGCGGCCGCTCTCGCTCCGAGATGCCGTCCCCACGCGAGACTGATCGAACGACACGACCGACGTCACCCACGTGAACTCCAGCGCATCGTAAAACTGCCGAAGCGTCGCCAGCAGCCCCGTGCGGCGTCGCGCCACATGCGGCACACTTCCCTCGGGCGTCGGGTCGATCGTCTCCCATCGCGTCGGCACCACCCGCGCCTCCACCCACGCGTGCGCATCCGACTCCCGCACAACAAAGTGTCCAACCACGGGGTTGAACTCCCCAGCCGCGTACCCAGTCACCACCCGCGCGTCGATGCCCGCCGTCCGGCACATGATCGCCAGCGCCGATGCGAAGTACTCGCAGTGCCCCGCCTTCGTGCGGAACAGGAACATCTCGATCGGGTCCTCGTCCTCCATCGGCGAGGTCATCTCCAGCGTGTACGAGAATCCCTCGCGCAGAAACGCTCGAAACTCGTTGATCGCACGCCGATTCGCGGGCGCATCCCGCTCAAGTGGATTCCGGGACACGCCCGCTCGGTCCAGCAGCCCGTCAACCAACTCCCGTACGCGCGGCCCCGGGTCGATCGCCGGCGGAACCGGCGGCGGGTTGCTCATCGTCGAGTTCACGACGCTGCTGACGACATAGCGAAATGGCCCCGCCGCACCCTGGCGATAGACGATCCCGTCGGACCTACTTCGGATGAATCGTCCCGGCTCATCGCCCATGATCGTCGCTGGCTCGAACATTGAGAAAAGCGGCGCCGTGCCGTCACGGACTCGGCGCACCGTCACTTCCTGCCGCACGCGCGTCGTGCCCTCCGGCTCCGGTCGAAACACCACCACCGTCCCCGCGGAGGCCGGGCGGTCATCCGTGTCGCTTCGATCGTCCGACCGATCGCGCCGCTCCCACGAGCCCGTGTCACGGTCGTAGTCCGTCAGCACCGCGCCGCGCAAGTAGAGCGTCGACAACTCGGCGGAGATGTTCCGCCCATCGCCATCACGCAGCACCACCTCCATCACGCTCTGCGGCGACTGAGAGATCACCCCCGAGGCCCCGAGCCTGATCGTGTCGCTGAACCCGCTCGGGCTGGTCGCGCCGATGTCGCCCCATGTGCTCGAAACGCTCGGGATCAGGTTCCGCGGCGTGACCACAAACGCGATCACGCCCAGCAGCAGCGAGAGCACGATCGCCACAAACGCCGTCCGCCGAAGGCTCCAGATCGCCGCCCCCGCAACGCCGAACGTCGCCGGCTCCGGTGCATCGCGCCCGAGCGCCCCGGATGCCCGCAGAGCCTGCGCATGACCCGCGTGAGCCTGAAAGTACACAATCGCCGTCACGATCAGCGGCGTGTAGATCATCAGCAGCAGGCCGAGCGCCAGCGAGTTGCTCGTCAGGATCGCCCCGATGACCACGAACAGCGACAGCGCAATCGTCTGCGCCTCATCACGCAGCCGACGCCGATCCTGCAGCCGGATCAGCAGCACGAGCGTCAGAAACTCAGCCACGACCGTGATCAGCTCCGTCCGCTGCTGCGCCGCTTGCAGCAGCGCATACCCCGCCGAGGCCAGCACCAGCGCGTTAAGCCCGAGCGACGGCAACGCCCGTACCGGCTTCATCAGTGTCAGCACGTGCGACAGCACCGCGGCCGCGGCCACCACCAGCCCCAGCCCCGGCCTCACATCCGCCGCGACAAAGCACAGCGCAGCCGTTACCGCGCTCCCCAGAATCAGCAGCCGCAGCCGCGCAAGACGGATCATGAGGCCACCGCCTTCCGCCAAAGGCGACGGATCCGCTGCATCGGCTTGCGCCCGGTATCTCCGGTCGCCGCGGTCCCGGAGCCGCCGCCCGAATCCTCCTCGCCGTCCGCCAACTCTCGCCCCGCCGCCAGGTGCACCGCGCCCGGCCACACCGAAGAATCCACCATGCCCGCGTGCACAACCATCACGTGATCGCCGCTCCGCGGGCCCATGGTCCGCCGATCTTCCGGCCCGCCAAGCCGCGGATCATCCAGCCGCTGCATGGCCAGCGCGTTCAGCATCGCATGCAGATGCGCCGGCCCATCGCGCGGCGGCATGCTCAGCCCCGTACCCACAATCACCAGACCCACGCGCACGCCATCATCGATCGACCGCGTCAGCAGTCCCGCCGCCATCGAGATCGCGCGCTCGCCCCGCTCGCGCCGCAACTCACCCGCCCGATCCTCCGCTCGCCCCGCCGCGCCGGACATCGCCTCCAACCGGAGCATGATCCACCGTTGGCCCGTCGCCTCCTGGCTCGACAACCGAACACGCAACTGGTCGTGCCGGGCTGACAGCCGCCACGCGATCGCCCTTGGTGGGTCGCCCTCGCGATACTCGCGCAGCGAAAGAAAGTCGTCTCCCGGCCCCGGGTCGTTACTCGACCGCGCATCCTGCTGACGCTTGACCTCCCCCCGCCGCGGCGGAACCAGCGCCACCGCCTCGGCCGCCGGACGCACGATCCCGTCACCCGCAATGTCCCATCGCAGCGCTTTGCGGATGATCCCGAACGGGAACGACGAGGTCACCACGTACCCCTTGCTCCGCACCACCCCTCGCTCGACCGCAAGCCCCTCCGCCTCCACACGAACAACCTGCCCCGGCCCGACATGCAGCACAAACGCCGTCGCCGCCGTCTCCAGCCGCCCCCGCTGAACAGCCATCGCGTTGGCCTCGGTCCGCGATCCCCCGCCGCGAGCCTCGGGCGTTTCGTCGATCAACTCGCGGATCGTCAGGCAGTGCAGCGCGATGAATCGTGATGTGTTCCGCACCTCGTACCGCACGCGCATCGCTTCGCCGACCTGCGTCGCGTCGATCGCCTCGCGACGCACCGACACCGACATGAGCATCCATCCGCTGATGACGCCCGACACGATCACCATGCCCATCGACAGCCCGAACACCCAGAACAGCAGATTGTTCTGGGCATGAAACGCGCCGACCGCCACCAGCAGCGACACGCCGCAGTACAGCAGCAATGGGGGGTGAACGTGATACTGGCGCTTGGGCTTGATCATCGTCAACATCCGCCCGCGGGCCGATCCGGCCGCACTCCCGGGCCACCGATCAGATTACCGATCACGCCGAGAAGTACGCCGGCGCGTTCCCCGGCTTCCACTTGATATTGCACCCGATGCTCGGCCGTTGCTCCAGCGGCGGCATCCCGCCGGCCAACACCGCGTCCACCGCCATCCGCAGATCCCGCCCGGTCACCGCCAGCGCGTTCCCGCCGCGGCGGCTCACCGGCCGCGAGTCGTCGAACTGCCCGCGATACACCAGCCTGTGCGCGGCATCAAACACATAGAAGTCCGGCGTGCACGCCGCCCGATACGCCTTGGCGACCTCCTGAGTTTCGTCGAACAGATACGGGAACACGTACCCGGCTTCGCGGGCTTCCGCACGCATCTTCTCCGGGCCGTCTTCCGGGTGCGCCGCGACATCGTTGGATGAGATCGCGACGATCCCCGCGCCGCGGTGCCCGCTCTGCGTCGCGCCCTGCTGTCCTGCGTAGTCCCGCCCGAACGCCGCCAACCCGTCACGCAGGTGCTTGACGAAAGGGCAGTGATTGCAGATGAACATCACCACCAGCGCCCGCCCGGCAAAGTCTGCCGATGAAACCACCTTCCCGCTCACAACATCCGGCAGCGCAAACGCCGGCGCAGAAGTCCCCAGAGCCAGCATCGTCGACGGTGTGTGCGCCATATCCGCTCCCGTTTTCGATCCTCTCAACGCGTCGCGTTCACGCGACCTTACGCGCTGCGGCGAATCTCAAACCCGCCCTTCCTGCACAACTCCACGAACTGCCTGAGCAGCCCCTTGTTCTTCCCGCTGAAGAACTCGAACATGTTCACCTTCGCCCCGGGCTTGAGCAACCGGATGTCCTCGTGGTACGGCAGGTCCACCGTCGTCAGCACCTTGTGCGCCAGCGCATCGTGATCCGGTATGTCGTCCATCACCGCATCGAGAACCCGCGCGATCTCCGCCGCATCCTCGTCGCTCACGCGCTCGCCCATGCCCGCAAAGTAGTTCATCACGGGCCACTCGCGCACGTTGCCGTACTTGTCCAGATGCTCCGGGCGCTCGCCCCAATCCGCCGGCGCGATCGTCCCGCGGGGCTTCCACCCGCGGTCAAATGCCATCTTCAGCGCCAGCCCGTACTGAGGCTTGCTGAACCGGATCGTCCCGCCTGCTCCGCTGACCGTCCTGGACATGCAGCAACCGTAGTGCGCTCCGTCAACCTCAGTCGTTCGGGTCGCGCATCAGCCGCCGGAGCAGAGGCGTCAGCGCGATGATCACGATGCCGCCGCCGACGGTCAGCACCACGAACTGCAGGAAGAAGTTCGCGAACGGCGCTCCCATGTCCAGCCCGATGTCCTGCACGAAGAAACGCGACTGCGCGATCGTCGCAGGGTCCGCCTCGCCCGCAACCTTGCCGCCCACCGTGTACGCCAGAAAACTGCTCAGGAACCAGACGCCCATCAGCAGAGACGTCGACGACTTCGGCGCCGCCCGCGTCACATACGCCAGCCCGGTCGGAGAGAGGAACAGCTCCCCGATCGTGTGCAGCACATACGTCGCCACCAGCAGCCACATACTCGCCAGCAGACCGTCCCCCTTGATCTGCAGACCCGCGATCACCATGAACACATACCCGAGGCCGAGCCAGATCAGCCCCAGCCCGATTTTCACCGGCTGCGGCACCGCGATCTTCTTCTGCGCAAGCGTCACCCACATCGCACCGAAAATCGGCGACAGCAGAATGATCACCAATGGGTTGATGTTCTGAAACCAGCTCGTCGGGACCGCAAACGCCCCTAGGTTCCGATCGATCCGATCATCCGTGAAAAAGTTCACGCTCGTGCTCGCCTGCTCGAACGCCAGCCAGAACAGAAAGTTGAACAGCATGAAAATGAAGATGCTCGCCACCGGACCACGGTCGCCCCGCGGCTGCTTCAACGTGAACACCAGCGCCCAGCCCAGCCCGCCGCCGATCAGCGTCCAGAACACCCGTGACTGCGAGACAAACCCATCAATGGCCCCCAGAGCACCAAGGTGATACGCCACCCCGACCCCCGATGCGGCGATCACGCCCGCAAGAAAGAACCACGGCCCCGTCCGCTCGCGCCAGCCCTGCCCTGGCGCAAGCACCGGCGCGAGGCCGACACCGCCCAGGTACCGCCGCCGGAAGTACGTGTACTGCACCAGCCCCGCCAACATCCCCACCGCCGCGAGGCTGAAGCCCCAGTGCCAGCCGATCCGCTCGCCGACATACCCCACCGCCGCCCCGCCAAGCAGCGCACCCAGATTGATGCCCATGTAGAAGATCCCGAACGCCCCTTCGCGCCGTTTGTCCCCCTCCGGGTACAACTGGTTCACCATCACCGATACCGACGGCTTGAAGTGCCCCGTCCCGATCACGATCAGCGCCAGCCCCGTCACGAACACGCTCATTCCGACTTCGCTCGTCCCCATCCCGCCGAGCCCGCTCACGCCGAGCATCAGGTGCCCAAGCGTGATCAGCAGCCCGCCCACCACCATCGATCGGTGTGTCCCGATGAACTTGTCGGCGATCAAGCCTCCGAACACCGGCAGCAAGTACGCCATCCCCCCGTACCAGCCCACCAGATTGCTCGCTTCCGCCTGCTCCCATCCGCGGCCGGGGTTGAATCCCGGCTCCGCGCCCGGCGGCAGCGGCTCTATCCCCGTCAACTTGCACTTGAGGTACAACCCCAGAATCGCCCGCATCCCGTAGAAGCTGAACCGCTCCCACATTTCCACCATGAACAGCAGAAACAGCCCGGGCGGATGCCCCATGATCGTGCGGCCATGATCGTGCATTCCCGCGTTCGTCCCGCTTCCGTTGGCGTTCTGCATCCCGCCGAGCATACCGACCGCCCGCGTCTCCACACCGTCTCACCGCTGATCGAGTATCCTCAACCCCATTCGCGTGGGAGGCCGACACTCGTCACCGCCCGCGCCGACACGCACACTTGCTCGGATTCATCACCATGCAGCCCGCGCCCGCCAAAGCCTCGTTCACCACCCGCCTGCTCGACTTCACCGAGCGGCTCGGCAACAAACTCCCCGAACCCGCGCTCATCTTTGTCTTTCTCGCCGCGCTGGTTATCGTCGCCGCCGCGATCGGCAGTGCAGTCGGCTGGAAGGTCCAGCCCATTCGCGTCGTCGGCGTGTACGAGATGACCACCGCATCAGACGGTTCCCAGGTCAAGAAACTCGATGCGAACAAGAAGCCCATCCCCGTTCTGGATGAACACGGCCACCAGAAGCGCACCACCGAGAACATCGGCCAACCCCTCGAACCCCGCAGCCTCCTCACCTCAGAGGGCATCTATTGGATGTTCTCATCCATGGTCCGGAACTTCACCGGCCTCCCCGCGCTCGGACTGGTCTTTGTCTCGATGCTCGGCATCGGCCTGGCCGAGAAGTTCGGACTCTTCAGCGCCCTGATGCGATTCCTGGCGCTGCTTACTCCGGCCAAACTCCTCACCCCCGTCATCGTCTTCATCGGTGCCAATTCCTCCGTCGCCAGTGATGCCGGGTACATCATCCTCCCGCCGCTGGCCGCCGCGCTCTATCTCGCCGTGGGCCGTCACCCCGTGGCCGGCCTCGCCGCCTCTTTCGCGGGCGTCGCCGGCGGTTTCGGCGGCGGCCTTTTCCCCACCGCCGCGGACGGCTTTCTCGCCGGTGTCGCGACGCAGTCCGCCGCGATCATCGACCCCGCGTACCCCGCTGTGCAGGCCGTTCACAACCAGTTCTTTAAAATGGGCTCGGCCGTCGTCGTCATGTTCGCCGGCTGGCTCGTTACCGACTTTCTCATCGAGCCCCGCCTCAAGCGCCAGCAGGCCGTCGACTCCGCCGACACCTCCGCCATCAGCACCATGGCACTGACGCGGCTTGAGACCAAGGGCCTGGCCGTCGCCGGCGTTGTCCTCGTGATCGTCTTGGCGAGTTTCTCCGCTCTGGTCTTCTTCAAGAACGCCCCGCTCAGCGGCGTCGGCATGCCCACACTCGCCAGCGGCCAGATCCCCGCGGCCGTCTCCGCCACCTTCCACCAGGGCACCACCCTGCCCGACGTACCCGGCGATCGCACCCTCATGCTCGTCAAGCCCGAAACCAAGGGCGGCATCACCGAACCGGGCTGGCTCATCGAACAGAACCCCGGCAGCAAGCCCACCGTCCTCGAGCGCCCGAGCGACAAGTGGTCGCAGGTCATCGTCCCGGCCATCTTCCTCTGCTTCCTCCTGCCGGGCATGGCGTTCGGCATGGTCACGGGTGCGCTCCGCTCACAGAAGGACTTCATCGAAGCCCTCTACCACGGCATCCGATCCATTGTCCCCGTTCTGGCCATCGCCTTCTTCATGGGCCAATTCGTCAACTACTTCACCTACACCGGCCTGGACCGGATGCTCGCGTTCGCCGGAGGCAAACTCCTTCTCGCGGTCGACCTTCCGCTGCCGCTGCTCATCTCCCTCTTCATCCTTCTGGTCATTGCCGGCGACTTCGTCATGTCCGGCATGCTCAGCAAGTTCGGTGTCATGGCCCCCATCTTCATCCCGATGTTCATGATGGTCGGCATCTCCCCCGAACTCACCACCGCCGCGTATCGCATCGGCGACTCCGTCGTCAACATCGTCACGCCGCTCAACAGCTACCTGCTCATCATCCTCGTCGTACTCCAGAAGTACAAAAAGGACGCCGGCCTCGGCAGCCTCATCTCCCTCATGCTCCCGTACAGCATCGTCTTCGGCCTCATCTGGACCGGATTCCTCCTTCTCTGGATGCTCGTCGGCGCCCCCCTCGGCCCCGATGCCCCGCTCTTCTACTCCCCGATCAAGTAGCGCTCTCCGCCTGTCAACAAGAACGCCGTCGACGATCCCGCGCGGGCTCGTCGACGGCGTTGTGCTTATCGCGCATCCTGCGGTCTCAACCGGCCGTCAGTTCCGGCCCTCGCTGCTCGTCACCGTCGTGCTCCCCGGCACATCCGGGTTCTTCGGCCCGCCTTCGGGCCTCATCGGCGGCGGGGCCTTCTCGTCTCCCGGCTGAACCTGGATCCGCACCGCCTCCCGCTTCTGCGTCCGCGCCGCGTTGGCCGCCTCCAGGGCCGCCAGTCCGCGATCGCGATCGAGCGTTGTCTTCGCCCGGCTCTCATAGTCGCTCGCCGCGCCCCCGCCGCCGAGCGACGCGAGCTGGCCTTCCTGCCGCGCTCGGATGTCGCTCAGCCGCGAAGTGATCTGATCCAGGCTCGTCGCGCGATACCGGCTCTGCTCGTTGATCGACTTCTGCCGCTCGGTGAACACCGCGATCATCCGCTCGTTTCGCGCGATCGAGTCCACCTGCCGATCCAGTTGCCACAACTGCACCTGGAACTCGCGCTGCTCGCCCTCGAGTTTCTTCACCAGCGAACTCAGCCGCTCTTCCTGCTGCTTGAGATACCCCATGTCGCGATCGATGTCGCTCGTCCGCTGCGCATACGCCAGCCGCGTGTTGACCACGTCCGTCGTTCTTGCGTAGGCCTGATCGATGTCCAGCACCTTCCCGCCGAAGTGGATCTCCACCGCCGGCGGCGCCTCCATCGACGCATTGACGACCTTCGCGTCCTCCGCCCGCGTGATCAGGTTCTTCAGCGTGTTCAGGTCGGTCTCGGTCATGTCGATCACACGCGCCGCCACCTGCCGCTCACGTTCGAGCTGCGCGATGTTCGACCGCACTTCGCTCAAGTCGCTCCTGGCCGCGGCCAGCCGTCGCGGATACTCCCCCTCCAGCGTCCGCAACTGCGCCCGCAGCGCCACCGGGTCCTTAATGTGCTTGTCGATCTCGCTGTTGATCGAGTCCTGCGTCTGGCGGAACAGCGCCATCACGCGGTCCGTTCCCGCAACCAGCACCAGCAACCCAACCGCCACCCCGCCGATCACCAACGACCGTCCCATGACTCGCCCGACTTTCATCGCACGCTCCTTATGCTCGCAGACGCTCGACTCGCCCCGCACTCGCACTCGGCACGCCCGACCGAACGGGGTCCATCTCCGTTCTTGGGAACTCCCGCGCGCACGTTTCACACCCCCGACCGGCCTAGCGCCGGTTCTGCCAAATGCGACCTGCCAAGTCCACCCCGCCAAAGTCGCCCCGCCCGATCCCGCCACCCGATCCCGCCACCCGATCCCACCCGCACGCCCCGACAACCCACCACGCGACGCACATTCTGCTGTACGCTTTGCCGTCCGCCCGACCCGCGGCCATCCATGCTCAACAGCCTCACCACCAACTTCATCTCTCGCCTCCGCGCCCAGGATCAGGCCGCCTGGTTCGAACTCTGGCAGACCTTCGGCCCCGTTCTTCAGGCCCAACTCTCCCGCTGGGGCAAAGGACGCATCGGCCCCGACACCGTTCAAGACCTCTCACAGGAAACCCTCGCCGCGCTCAGCGACTGCATCGATCGCTACGACCCCTCAAAGGGCGCCCGCTTCAGCACCTGGCTGCTGGCCATCGCCAAGCACGTCCTTGGCGATGAAATCGACCGCCGCAACGCCCAGAAACGCGGCGGACTCGGCGCAGGAAAGTTCATCGCCCCATCCGCGGCACCGCCCACCTCTGGCCCCGCTTCCGGATCCGACACCCCGCGCGTCCTGCCCGTCGGCAAGGCCATCAGCCTCGACGAGGCCTGGATGACCGCCGCGACGGTCCCCGCCGCGGATGACGCATACGAGGCCGCCGTCTTCGCGGCGAAGGTCCACGCCGCGCTCCGCCACACCGAGAAACACTGCGACTTCGCCGACTTTGAGATCTTCCGCATGCGTGTCCTCGACGGTCAGCCCGGCAAGGACGTCGCCGAGAACCTCGGCATCAGCGAGCCCACCGTCTCTCGCCGCCTCGCCCGCGTTCGCGATGTCCTCCGCAGGCACCTCTCGGAGATCATCGCCACCTACTCCTTCACCGCGGAGGAACTCGCCGAGGCCCGCGTCAACGGCGTCGACCTGCTCGCCTCCAAAGGCGACGACACGCAGTTCGACGACGCAGTGGGGGAGATCTACCGCCGCGCCCGAATCGCCGGCGAAAGCGACGAGGCCGGCCCGCGCCGATAACCGCACGCGCCGGTACACTCATCTCAGGCCGGCTTCAACGCCCCCGCGAAAACCCGCCGCGCGAAAACCGAACAACATCCGCAACCCCCGGCGTCGGCCCATCGCGCTCACCGCGAATGCATCGCCGCCACGGCCCCAAGCGGATCTGCCACCATGGAATTCATCTTCGGCATCTTCGGCTTGTTCGCCCTCTTCGTCATCATCCCCTTGGTGCTCGTGGCCCTCATGTTCGCCATCATGCCCATCTTCCGCGGGCTCGGCTACATCCTCAGCCTCATCTCACGCTTCATCCGCAACACCATCACCGACACCCTCCGTGCCCTGGGCACACTCATCACCGCGATCGTCTTCATCTTCCTGGTCCTCGGAAACGTCTTCGTCGGCCGTTGGTCCGCCTCGCGGCACTTTTCAAACGCCGTCGCGACAGAACTCACCGCCCTGGCCGCCTGCTTCTATCGCCTGCTCATCGGCCACCCCGCACGCCTGCTCATGCTCGATCCGCTCGTCGAAGGGATCGAGCGCCGCGTCCCCGCCGCCATGCTCGGCGCGCCCGGCCCGACCCTCCCCGTCGTCCCAACGAGCGATCAGGACCTCAACACCCTCAGCCAGCCCACGCCCGACACCAACGCCTCCGCCCCGCGCCACTCACGCCCCGGCGTCTTCGATGGCTACACCATCACCGGCACGCTCCCCGGCGGCGGATCAGGCAGCCGCCTCTACATCGCGCGCCCCGATGCACGCAAACTCGCCGAACTCGCCGCGGCGGGCTTCGACGGCATCGATCAGGTCGTCATCAAGTCCTTCTCGGTCCGCGAGGGCAGCAGCCTCCCGCAGATCGTGCGCGAGAACCGCGCCCTCATCGCCGCGCGCCGAATGGGCCTGGTTCTCGAGCACGATCTCTCGAGCGACCGATTCTACTACGTCATGAAGTTCGTCCCCGGCCCGTCGCTGGGCCTGGCGGTCCAATCGCTCCACGCCGCCGCACCCGCGCAGGGCCTCGATACACCCGCCATCCGCACGATCACCGGCTACGCGCTCGACCTGCTGACCACCCTCGATCAGTACCACCGCGCCGGCCTCTGGCACAAGGACATCAAGCCCGACAACATCATCGTCAGTTCCGCCGACCATCGCGCCCATCTGGTCGACTTCGGGCTCCTCACGCCCCTCCGCTCGACCATGACCCTCACAACCCACGGCACCGAGTACTTCCGCGACCCTGAAATGGTCCGCATGGCTCTCCGAGGCGTGAAGGTCGCCGATGTCGATGGCGCCAAGTTCGACATTTACGGCTCCGGCGCTGTCCTCTTTGCCATGATCGAGAACAACTTTCCCGCTCACGGCGCACTCTCCCATATCACCCGCCGCTGCCCCGAGGCCCTCCGCTGGATCGTCCGTCGCGCGATGACCGACTACGAAAAGCGCTACGCCTCCGCCGCCGAGGCCCTCGCGGACCTGCGCGTCGTCGCCGAGTCTCCCGACCCCTTCGCCGTGCGACCCGCTCAACTGCCAAGTTTCCGCGCGGCCCTTTCCGCCGATGACGCCGCCGCGGTCGCGGTCGCCGCTCCCGCGCTCGCCAACGCGCCGTCTCCCGCGAACGCATCCGCCTCCCCCGGCATCACCGACACCGCACCAACCACCCCTCCCGCGTTCATCCCCGCCTTCGCCGCGACGCCTCTGCCGCCGCAGCCCCCCTCTCGGCCCGCACGCGAGCAACTCCTCTCCGCCCGAGCACGAATGGAGCAGCGTCGCCAGCGCGCGCACGAGCGCATGTCGCGCCACCCCGGCGTGCTGGGCATTCACGGCCCGCGCAGACCCATCACCCTCAACGCCGGCGTTCTTGCCGCTGCAGGGATCGCATTCCTGGTGATGATGTTCGCCCTCGCCGGTATTCAGGCCGGCCGCGAGGGTGACGGCGCGCGCACGATCCCCAGACCGGATCTCTCCGGGACACCCCACCCGCTCGCCGTGTCGATCGATGGCACTGATGTCCCCGCGCCCAGGAACATCGTCTCGCGATTCAGCACCGTCCGCGTTCCCGCCGCGACGGTCACGCCGATCCGAACACCCGCGCGAATCCTCATCCTCCGCGAGCCGGCGCTTACCCTCGGTCTGCCAGCACTCCTTGTCAAGGACCGAATCGACCACCTCCGCGCCGCAGGATTCACGATTCTCGACCCCGCCCAGAACTCGCCGCCGACCGCGACCCCTGAAGCCGCACAAGTCTCGCCCGCGGCAAAGACCCCGGCAGAGAACCAGACCGACGAAGTCCTCAGCCCCGTCGCCCTGAGCACCCTCGAGGCCTCGTACCGCGCCGCCGTCGGCCTCGCCCCATCCGGTTCCAGCGACGCCTTCAATCGCACCCGCATGTGGCTCGACTCTCGCCGATCCGATCCCGCAGAGCCGCAGATCGACGCCATCATGATCCTCGGCCTGGCGAGCAGCGAGCCGGTTTCTCTCAGCGCGTGGGTCGTTGCCGCCACGGCCCGCGTCGACGCGGCATCGTCAATTCGCTCGGCCCTGCTCATGCCTTTCCCAGAGTCCCTGCTTGGCAACCCGCCGCAGTCCCCCGACTCCGAACCGTCCCCCGACGATCCCTCCGCCGCGGCCGACCCCGAGACAGCACCCACGCCGCCATGATCGCCAAACGGCCACTCCGCACCGATCACACACCCCCGAGCCGTCGTACAGTCATGCATGTCCGCGAGTGAACGCCACGCCGCGTCGATCCGTTCCCGACTCCGTCGTGCCTCCGCCCTCGGCGCTGCCGCGCGCTGGGCCGCGCTCGGGTCCGCCATCTCCGGCATCGCCAGCGTTTCGCTGCACGCGCTCAACGTCGCCCCTCTGGCCGCCACGCCGACATCGCTCGCCATACTCCTCACGCCGCCGGTCCTGCTGTCGGTGATCGCCGGTGTGCTCGCCGCGCGTTCCTGGCGCGGCCGCCCTGGACTCATCCGCGCGGCATCAATCGCCGATGCACGCCTGAACCTCAACGACCAACTCATCATCGCGTTGCAAGTGGGTGCCAGCACCGCCATGGAGCGCTTCGCCCGCGCTGAGGCCGACGATGCGATCCGTGCGATCACCCCCGCGCGCATCGCCGCCGCGTTCCCGACGACCAGCCGAAGCACCGCCCTCCGCTTCGGGTCCGCTCTGGCTGCGCTCGCCGCCGGCGCATCCGTCCTTCTGCTCACGCCCGTCGGCATCTTCCGTCAGCCCGCGAACTCCCTCCTCGCAACCCTCGGCATCGCAGACTCGCCCCGCCCGATCCGAGTCACCCCCGAGCAACGCGCCGCCGACGCCGCCCGAGCCGCCGAAAGCGTCCGCCAACTCCGCGAGCAGCTCCAAGCCCAGAGCGCCTCGCAGAACGAGCGCACCGCCCAGACCGCCGATGCCGGCTCCGCCAGCGCGCTCTCAGAACTCTCTCGCATCGAGTCCGAACTCCGCTCCGGCCAGATCTCGCCCGATGAGTCCCGCACGCGCTCGGCCAAAGCCGTCGAATCGCTCGCCGGTGAACTCTCCCGCCAGGCCCAGCGCGACCGCGATGCCGCCGACGCACTCGCGCGTCGCCTGAGCGAACAGGCCCCGGCACGCGAGCAGACCCCCGCGCGTGCCGCACGCAGCACCGGCTCGGCCCCCGGCCCCACGCCCGGCTCGCCCTCCTCATCCCTCGATGAAGCAACCGCCGCGGCTGGCGACACCACCCCCGAATCCCCCGCCGACAATCTCCGCGAAGCCATCACCCGCGGCGACCTCGCCGCCGCCGCGCGCGCCGCCGACGAACTCGCTCGCCAACTCCCCTCCATGTCCCCCGATGAGCGAGCCCAAGCCGCCCGGGCGTTGGAGGACCTCGCGCAGCAGCTCGACCAGCCGTCACCCCCCGCGCCCCCGTCAAGGCCCGACACGCCCCCGGCAAACGACCCGACTCGCCAGCCCCCCTCACGCGACGGCCAGCAAGCCGACACGCCGCCAAGCCCCGAGCCCACCCAGCAGCCCACCCAGCCGCCCACCCAGCCGCCCACCCAGCCGCCCACCCCCGCGACCGACCGCGTCAATCAGGAACTCGCCGCACGCGAGCAACCCCCGATCGATCCGCAGTCCCCGCAATCGACCGACCCGCGTCAGATCGAGGAGCGCCTCCGCGACGCCGGTGTCACCCCCGAGCGCGCGGCGGAACTCGCCGACGCCGCCGCGCGCGAGCAGCGCGAGCGCCAGGCCGAGAACGCCGCACGCCAGCAGCAACAGAACCTCGCCGAAACGCTGCGCGAAGCAGCACGCGAATCCGCGCCGCAGCCCGCACAGTCCCAACCCCAAAGTCAGCCCCAAACCCAACCTTCGCCGCCGCGGGAGCCAGCGCCGGAGAATCCACAGTCCACCCAGCAACAGGGCGATCGCCAACAAGGCCAGCAACAGAACCAGCAGCAGGGCCAACAACAGAACCCGCAACAGACGCAGCGGCCTGGCCAACAGCAGGGCCAACAGAGCGGCCAGCAACAAACCCAGCAACCCGCCGCGCCCGGCTCCACGCCCAGCGATCAACCCTCGCCCTCCAACCAACCCGCTTCTGGCGATCAAACGACGCCCACAACCACGCCGACCCCAACCCCCAGCTCGGTCCCCGTCTCGCAGGAAGGCCAGTCCACGTCGCCGCAGCAGCCGACCCCTTCTCCCAACCAGCCCGCAACGCCGAACCAACAGCAGGGCCAACAAGAGGGCCAACGGGAGGGCCAACAGCAGGGCCAACAGCAGGGCCAGCAGCCATCCCCCGCGCAGGGCTCCCCAGCCGCCGATCAGCCGTCGGGCCAGCCCGGCGCGCAGGACCCCTCCCAGCGCGATCCCCAGCCCGGCTCCCAGCCCAGCCCCCAACCCGGCCCCCAGTCCGGCCAACAGCCGGCAAGCTCGCCCGGCGACCGCGCCGCTCCCGACGGCACGCCACCAACCTCGCCGCGCTCCGCCATCGAGCGCCTCCGCGAATCCCTCGATGACCTCTCCCGCGCCCCGCAGCGCGCCGCCGAGCGCCAGCAGCAGAGCGATCGCCTCCGCCAAGCCGCCGAAGACCTCTGGAACAACGCCACGCCCGAAGAACAGCGCGAACTCGCCGACCTCGCGCGTCAAGCCGCCGAGCGTGCCGGCCGCTCGCCCGATGAATCACTCACGCCCCCCTCATCAAACCCGTCCACTCCGGACCCCACTGCCTCGCTTCCCGATCCGACCAACTCCACCCCGCCCGACGCCGCCAACACCGACCGCGCCGCCGCGCCCGCCCCGGGCGATCCCTCCGCCACCCCGCGTCCCGGCTCATCAACACCCGGCACCTCCGCCCGCGGCCCGCGCCTGAACGACTCCGCCACCAAGCTCGACAACGCCCGCACCACCACCATCGACGCCCGCACCGCCCCCGCCCCCGATTCCTCACAGCGCATCATCAGCGAGTGGCTCGGCCCCGCCGGCGACCGCACCGCCCCCGCTCCCGCCGCACGCCAAGCCATCCGCGACGCGGCGGACACCGCCCAGCGCGCGATCGAAGACCAGTCCGTCCCCGCGCGCCAAAGGCCGCTCCTCCGCCGATACTTCGACCGCCTCCGGCAGGATCTCGCACCCGCGACAACCCCCGCCACCCCCGCCACCCCCGCCACACCCGCAGCACCTCCCGCCGCAACGCCCACCCCCGGCTCCACACCCGCCCCCGCCCCCGCGCCCGCCACATCCCCCGCACCCGCCGCGCCCTCCTCCGCGCCCCGCTGATCTTCCATGCCCGAACTCGTCCTCGAGCAACCCGCCTGGCTCCTCATCGCGCTTGCGGGTGTCGTTCTCGCGACCGTCGGCGCACTGGCCCTCCGCGCCATGTCGCGGGCCCGCCGCATCTCCGCGATCACCCTTCGCTTTGTCCTTTTCGCGCTCCTGGCCCTGGCCCTCGCCGGCGCGAGCACCATCCGCACCAGCGACCGCGTCGCCGTCGTCGCCCTGGTCGATGTCTCCACCAGCGTCCGCACTTTCGCCACCGCCCCCGCGGCGTCCTCCACCGCCGACAACCCCGCCACGCGACCCGCCCTCGATGCCGTCCGCGACTGGCTCCGCGCCACTGCCGGCACCCGCGGCCCGGATGACCTCCTGGGCATCATCGCCTTCGACAGCCGCCTCGTGCCCGTCGCCCCGCCCACCCCCGGCCGCCGCGCCGCGCTTCTGGCCGACCCCGCCGACAACGACCGCCGCATCCCCGATGTCATCGATCGCCCCTTCGACGCACCCGGCACACGCGCCGAGGGCACCGACCTCGCCGGCGCGCTGCGCCTCGCCCGCGCGATGTTCCCGCCGGATGCACGCCGCCGCATCATCATCTTCAGCGACGGGAACCAGACTCAGGGCGACGCCCTCGCGCTGGCCGAGACCTTCGCCCCCGGCGCGCGCGACCCCATCCGCATCGATGTCGTCCCGCTCTCCTATCGCGTACAGAACGAAGTCATCGTCGAGTCGCTCGACACCCCCGCCCGCGCCAGCCCCGGCGCGGTGATCGCCGCACGCGTCACCCTCACCAGCACCGGCCCCGCCGACGGCATTCTCCGCGTCTTCGAAGAGTCCTCCGAGGTCGATGTCTCACCCGCCGACCCGCGGCTCGGCCTGCCCGTCTCGCTCACCGCCGGACGAAACGTCATCGTCCTCAGCGTCCCGCTCTCGACCGGCCTTGTCCACCGCCTCAGCGCCGTCTTCGAGCCCGCCGCGTCCGCGTCAACATCCGGCGACACGGTCGACACCGCCGACGCCAACAACCGCGCCGAGTCCTTCACCATCACCCCCGGCGGCGGCTCGGTGCTCGTTCTCGATGGCATCGCCGATGCCGCCGCGGACAGCCCCGGCCGCATTCTCTCCCGCGCCCTCGATGCCGCGGGCATCCGCACCTCCGTCATCGCCCCCGCCGCGATGACCGACGATCTGCTGGCCCTTCAGGCCTTCGACGCCGTCATCCTCCAGAACGTCCCGGCCGATGCCCTCGCGCCCCCCGTCCAGCTCGCCCTTCAGCGCTACGTCACCGAGTTCGGCGGCGGGCTGATCATGTCCGGCGGCCCGGCGTCGTTCGGCGCCGGCGGCTGGCGCAACACGCCCATCGAGCCCATCCTCCCCGTCCTGCTCGACCTGCCCGAGCGCCTCGTCGCCCCGCCCACCGCGCTGATCATTGTCCTGGACACCTCCGGCTCGATGGGCTTCACCGTCATGGGCTCCAGCCGCACGCAGCAGCAGATCGCCAACGAGGGCGCCGCGCTGGCGATCGAGACCATGGACCCGCGCGACTTCGTCGGCGTCATCGCCTTCGACACGTCCTACTCCGTCGTCGCGCCATTGGCCCCGAACACCGACCCCCGCGGCACCGCCAATCTCGTCCGCGCCCTTTCCCCCGGCGGCGGCACGAACATCCCTCCCGCGCTCCGCGCCGCGTACGAGCAGATCAAGGCCGTCAACGCCTCGCAGAAGCACGTCATCGTCCTGACCGACGGCATCAGCTCCGGCCGCTCCACGCTCCCCGACCTGGTCCGCCAGATGCGCGCCGACAACATCCGCGTCTCGACCATTTCCGTCGGCGACGGGGCCGACGCCGACGGCCTGGCCGTGCTCGCGCAGATCGGCGGCGGGCAGGCGTACTCCGTCGTCGATCCCAACCTCCTCCCGCGCGTCTTCCTTCGCGCCGTCCGCGTCGTCCGCACGCCCGCGATCCGCGAAACGCCCTTCGACCCCGTCTCGCTCGTTCCCTCCCCGGCGACCGATGCGCTCCCGCTCCCCTTCCCGCCGCTCAACGGCATCACCCTGGCCCAGCAGCGTCCCGCCATCACCGACAACAAGCCCACCGGCGTGACCGACGCCCTCATCACGCCCACCGGCGAGCCCCTGCTCAGCCACTGGCAGGCGGGCCTGGGAAACGTCGCCGCGTTCACCAGCGATGCGCACAACTGGGCCGGCCCATGGCTGGACTGGCCGGGCTACGGGCGCTTCTGGTCCCAGCTCGTTCGCCTCATCGCGCGCTCCGCGAACACGCAGCGCGGCGAGGCCACCTTCGCCTTCGACGGCGACCGCCTGCGCATCCGCGTCGAGCTCAACGATGAGCAGGACCGGCCCGCCGATGGGCTGGAGGTCACCGCGAGCATCTTCGCGCCCGATGGCTCGCGCCGCTCCATCGCGCTGACGCAGGAGGCCCCGGGCGTGTACGCCGCCACCGCCGCGGCGGACACGCAGGGCGCAGCACCCATCCCCGGCGCAACCATCGCCACCATCTCCGCCCGCGCACCAACCGCCCCTTCGTCCCCCGCCCCCCCCGCACTCCGCCCGCCCCCGCCGATCGTCGTCGGCGCCTTCCGTCCCCCCGGCGCGGAGTTCCGCAGCCTGGCCTCCAACGACACGCTCCTGGCCGCGATCGCCCGCACCGCCGGCGGCAGCGTCTACCCGCTTTGGCCGCCGCCGACCGCCAGCACCGCCGCGCTCTTTGACCGCGACCAGGTCCAGCCGCGGCACGCCCGCCGTCCGCTCTGGACGCTGCTCATCTGGCTCGCGCTGGCGGTCCTGCTGCTGGACATCGCCACCCGCCGCATCGCGTGGGACCGGCTGCTGCACCGCGATTCAACACCGCTCGATGCCGCCGACAGCGCCCGCCGCGCCGCCCAGACCCTCGCCAGCCTCACTCGCGCCGCCGCGGGCCCGCGCTCGGCCCAGCCCGCCCCCGGGGTGCCGACCCTGACCAGCGATGACGCCGCCCGCGTGGCGCAGGCCGCCGCCGACCGCCGCCGCGCCGACCGCCTCCGCGCCGCGGGCCTAGCCCCCGCCAGCCCCGCCTCCGGCAGCCTCGCCCCCGCCGACACGCCCGCTCCCCCCGCCGCGACCGCCCCCCAGCCCGCGGCCGATGAGTCCCCCCTCCAAGCCGCCAAACGCCGCGCCCGCGAACGAATCGATGGCGGATGATGGGGCGGCGGCACAAATGCTCACGCGGAGCATCCAAACGCCCCGGTCTACCAGCCCGGCGCGAGACCCCGGCTTACGTCGTGTAGTCGGCGTTGATCGTCACGTACTCGCGGCTGAGGTCGCAGCCGATCATGAACGACTCGCCGGGGCCGTCGCCGATGGTCAGTTCGCACTCGACCAGCCCCTGAGCCCCGCCGGACATCGCGTCCTTCAGCCGCGGGTCGCTCAGGGCCGGGGTGATCGGCACGCCGGCACGGAAGACCTCCACCGGGCCGATCTTCAGGCTCGCCAGGTGCGGGTCGAAACTCACGCCCGCGTTGCCCGCGGCGGTGACCAGACGGCCCCAGTTGGGGTCGCGCCCGTGGATCGCGCACTTGACCAGCGGGGAATTGACCACCTCGCGCGCGATCATCGCCGCATCGGCCTCGCGCGACGCCCCGCGCACGCGCACGCGGAAGATCCGCGTGGCCCCCTCGCCATCGCGGATGATCGCCATGGACAGTTCATCGCACACCTCCGCCATGGCCGAGGCGAAGGCGACGAACCCCGCCGTGCCCGGCACCAGCCGCGGCCCGGGGCTCGCGCCGGAGGCCACGCACACGACCGTGTCCGAGCATGAAGGGTGGTTGTCGACGCTGATCCGCTCGAACGATGCGCCGCTGGTGCGCTCGAGCAGGTCCTGCAGGTCGGCGGAAGCGACGCACGCGTCGGTGGTGATGAACGCCAGCATCGTGGCCGAAGGGGCCGATGGCCCGCGCGCTGAATCCAGCCGCGGGGCGATCATGCCCGAGCCCTTAGCGATCGCGCCGATGCGGATGGCCCTCCCGTCGATGACGACCTCGCGCCGCGAAGTCTTCGGGCGCATGTCGGTGGTCATGATCGCCTCGGCGGCCCGTCGATCGGCCTCATCCCCGCGCGCCAGCGACGCGTGCAGCTCGGGCAGTTGCCGCGTGATTTTGTCCACCGGCAGAGGCCGCCCGATGATGCCCGTGCTGCTGGGCAGGACTTCGCGGGCGTCGCACCCCAGAAGCGCCGCCGCGGCGCTCATGCACGCCCGCGCATCGTCGATGCCCGGCTGGCCCGTCGCCGAGTTGCTGTTGCCCGCGTTGACCAGCACCGCGCGCAACGCCGCGAGCCGGCCGGGCGAGCCGACCGGCGACAGCAGCGATGCACGGGCCTCTCGCCCGATGATCACCGGCGCGCCGACGATGACGCTGCGCGTAAAGACCATCGCCGAGCCCGCGCGGTCGCTCGGGCCGTCGCGCACGATCATCGCCAGGTCCGGCTTGCCGGAGGGCTTGATCCCCGCCCGAGTTCCCCACGCACGAAAGCCCCCGGGAAACGTGATGCTCATGCTTGTCTCTTGTCCTCTGATGCGTGCTTGCTGTCCTCTGTTTCCTGCTTGCGGTCCTCTGGTTTCCGCTGCGCTGGCGCCGCCCTTGCGCACACGGGCGGCACAATCCGCCACGCCCGCTCACCGCGGCCGCGTAGACGGAACGACCGTGTCCAGCGGCAACCGCCGCGTGCCCGGCGTGACATCCCCCGGGATGCCGATCGGGCTGCCCGTGCCCGGGCCCATCGCGCTCAGGCCCCCCTCGGCCCCGCCCGCGCCCTCGGCCACCTCGCGGGACAGATCGTTCGGGTTGATCCTGCGGATCGCCGCCGCGCGCCGGTCCTCGAGCAGCGGAACGATCTTCACGCCGAAGCCCGTTTCCTCGTCGATGTTGTTGTAACCGAGGGTGAGGCTCGCAAGCACGCTCGGGAACTCTCTTGTCAGGCCCACGCCGATGGTCTGCAACTCGCCCTCGGTCGTGTCGTACGTGCTGACGAGCGTGCCCGTGTAGAAGGGCGTGAGCCGCAGGTTCAGGCCGCTGGCGACGTACGTCACATCGCGAGCGTTGATGTAGCGGAGCTCGAGGAACGATGAGAAGTCCGCCGAGTGCTGCGTCTGGAGCCCGGCGGTTGTGCGCGCGTTCTGCTGCACATCCAGATCGTAGATGTTCGCGAACGTCAGCGCGACCGCATCGGTGACCTGAAGCACCGCGTCGGTGGTCTGGAAGTCTCCGAGCTGGCTCAGTTCCGGCTGCGGATCGAAGAAGCGCCGGATCGGCGAGCGCGTGTCCGTGCTGTCGGTCGAGAGCACAAGGTCCGTGCTGACCTTCAGCAGATCCACCGATCGCGCCCGCCCCGGCCCGCCGCGCTGAGTCTGGAAGACCTGGTCAACGCCGAGGCGCACCGTGCGCCCGCTCGAGAGCGCCTCGACGCCGTCATCGTAAATCGGCAGGCTGCTCTGCGGGCGCGTCGCCCCGCTGGCCATCGCCGTGACGCTGGGCGTGACGATGTGGCGGATGCGGCTGATGTCCAGCCACCCGACCTCAACGCCGTTGTACACGCGCGCGAACGTCGTGCTCGCCCGCACGCCCGCCGCGCCGAAGAGGCGAAGCCGATCCTCATCTTCACCCGCGAACGCGCGGAACTTGTCATCCCAGAACGTCGCGCGGCCGGTCAGGAACGGCGTGATCGTCACGGGCCCGGCCTGATATGTCAGGTCCAGTTGCTGACGCGTGTCCAGCCGCGTGACGTCATCATCGATGAACCCGCGGCCCTTGAGCACGCGCTCGAGCGAATCGTTCGGCCCGAGCCCGAGGGCCTGCTGCGCCAGGCTTGTGGTGTTGAAGCCGAGATCCTTCAGCGTCGTGTCGTCAAACCGCAGGCTCATCCGCGAGACGCGGTACTCATGAGACCAGTTCAGCAGCCCCGGGCTGATTCCCGCGAAGAGATCATCGGCCACGCGGATGTACGCCAGTTCGGGCAGCTTCTGAACGTAATAGCCCTGGCTCTGGAGGATGTCCTGGTTCGAAATAAAGTCGTTGAGCGTTCCCTTGGCCGTCGCGCTGAACGTCGCGTTGTCGCTGGTGCCACGCAGTTCTGCGCTGGTGGTCAGTTCCCGACGGTTCTGCGTCAGCGTCCGGTCGTTGGCGAAGAGGAAGGTCGGGTCGCTGACGTACGCCGCTTGCGTGAAGAGGCTCCAGGTGTCGCTGAGCTTCCAGCGATTGTCGAACAGCACCGCGCCGCGCGTGCGGCCATCATTCTCGATGTCCGTGCCGCTGGGCGTTCGATCGCTCGAGCGATCATCGGGAATGACGTAGCCGTACGCGGTGCCGGCGTTGTTGATCGTGTTCCACGCCGCACGGGCGCCCCCGCCGAAGCCGCGTTCGGTCGCCGCGTCAAGGAGCAGGTCGGCCTGATACTCCTTGGGAGCGTTGACGCCCAGAATGCCGAACAGATCCCACCGTGTCCGTGCGCCGAAGCCGGTGGCCGATGAGTTCTCGAGGCTCACCTCTCGCAGCAGATAGCGGTCCACATCGCCGCGGAACCCGGGCCACCAGAGGACCGGCACGCCTCCGGCCCGTAGCGTCGTGTTCTTCGCATCGAGGATCGTCGCGGCGACCTCGCCCGGCGGGGCTTCCCGCGTGATCGTCACGTCCGATGCGCCGATGGCCAGTTGCGGTTCAAAGAAGCTCGAAGAACTCACCCGAACGTCCGTTGCACGCACCTGGTTGGCGGCCGTCTGCGCGATGGTCCTGGCCCGCACGTACAGCGGCAAGCCGCGCCGCTCGTCGTAGGTCCAGAACACGCCGTCGATCATGTATGCCCGGTTGTTCTCCAGGTCGTAGTACACCCGCGGCCCGCGCAGCGTGCTCGTTCCGTCGGTCGCGACGACATTGCCTTCGAGATAGAAGCCGCGGACCGCCGATGCCGGGGTCCGCAGGACATCCGCGAGCGCTCCGGGCTTGAAGAACACCACGACGCGCTCGGCCGACACCTCAAGGTTCCGCCCCAGCCGCGTGTCGGCGTACTGCACCACCACGCCGCCCGTGGCCACAAGCGTCGACTCGCCCTCATCGCCCGTGCCCTGCACGAGAACCGGGTCGCGTGCCGACACCGTCACGAACCCCGCGCTGCTGAACAGCGGCCCCGTCGCGATCGCACGCCTGCCGCCCGCATCCGGCAGCGGTTCACCCAGCCCGTCGGCCGCGATTCCCTCGCCACGCACTCGTGCGCGCTCCAGCAGCGCCGATCGCGTCTGCCGCAGCCGCTCATCGCTCAGAGGCGAGCCCGGCTCGTACGGCTGGCTCTGCCCGGGCACGATCGGCCCAACCATCGGGTTCGCAAAGTCGAACGTCCGCGTGTCGAAGTTCCCCTCGACCTCCTGCCCCCGCGGCGTGATCAACTCCAGCAGGAACCTGGACAGCCGCTGCTCGCTCTCAACCACGAACGGCGCCGACTCGGCATCCGGCACCACGCTCGCAAGAGAGTCCAGCGCCAGCGCCGGCTGGCCGGCCGGCGCATCGATCAGCCCCGTCACCAGCAGGCGGTCGCCCACCTGCGTGCTGCCCGACATTCCGCCCGGATCGCCCACGCGGTCGAAGTACGCCGCGACCTGATACACCGACCCGCGCGGATCGCGTGCCGAGGTTTCCAGCCTCTCGATCCAGAGCACCGCCTGTGCGGCGCTGAACCGCTGGCGACCGAACGTGACGCGCACATCGCCGCGCAACAGAACACGCTGCACCGTCGCGCCGAGCGTCGTCCCCGCCTCTGGTCCTCGTCTTGGCTCAACCGTCCACACGGCGCCGCGTTGGGCGCTCATCTCGATCACGCCGCGCTGAGGCGTTGCCGCCAGGCGCAAACCCGCGAAGTCCTGCCCGGTCACCTCCCCGGGCAGCGGCAGCGCAACATCACCCGCGGCACCGCCCGCACCAGCCGGTCCCTGCGCACGCGCCGAGGATGTCCACGGAGCAGCGCCAGCCAACCCGATCACCGCGGCGGTCAGCATCACCGCCGACCCGGCAACTCGGACCAGAGCACACACACGGCGACGTTGAAATTGAGCGGGCATGGGGGTCGCCATGCTACGGCCTCCCACGGCGCCTCTGCAAACCGCCGCGGCCGCTTTCCGCGGCAGCCGTCCTCCATCTCGCACGCGTTTCGGCGCGCATCGCCGGTCACGCATCAGCACGCGGTCGTCGTGAAGTGGGGGGGCGAGCGGAGGCTTGCTCTTACCGCGAAGTTCGGTCGTCACCATCAACGGCCTGTCCGTGGGTGAGCGGCCGCTTTGTTTGGACGAGCCCGGATCATCTGGCCTCGTGTGTCTTTCGCCGCGACGCGTGCTGCTGGCACGGTGTCGGCGTGCTGAGAGCATCCGCGATGTTCAAGGCGGGTTGGGCCTCCGTCCATCGGAGAAACAATCCACAGTGCCGGCCGCGCCGCCGATCAACACGAAGTCCTCACGAAGTCGATTGATGGTGCTTGGATTGGGCTCGCGAGGCTGAAAACGGCGCGTTTCTTGTCGGTGACTGACGACAGTATGTCAGTGGATAGTCGACTTTTGTCAGGGCGAATGTTGACAGCCTGTTTGGGCACTTGTATATTCCGAACAGCCGGGCCCGCGACAGCGCCGCCCCCGGCTCAGCGACGCGGATCGAACGTTCCTTCCGCTCGTTGCCCAGCGCTTGGCCCCGGACGCCCGCGAGGGGCGAATCGAGCTTGCTCGACCGCCCGTCCCCTCAGGCCACGTCCGCTTGCTGAGGAGTTTTTGCATGAATCGTCCCGCCCCCGTTCCGTCCTCGTCCAACGGCACCAAGCCCCGCTCGGCTCCGGTTGAGGTCAAGCCTCCCGCTCGCAGCGACGGCAAGTCCTCCGGCCCCGGCACCGCAAACGCCGCGGCTCCCGCGAACAAGCCCGCCGCCGTTCAGCCCCCCAGCAAGGAGAAGCTCCAGGCTCTGGGTCAGGCCGTCGGTCAGATCGAGAAGGCCTTCGGCAAGGGCTCGATCATGAAGCTCGACGAGAAGGCGTATCTCGCGATCCCCGGCATCTCCACCGGCCTGATCAGCCTCGACCTGGCCCTCGGCGGTCGCGGCATCCCGCGTGGGCGAATCATCGAGATTTTCGGCCCGGAATCAAGCGGCAAGACCACGCTCGCACTCACCGTCGCGGCGCACGGCCAGCGAGATGGCGGCGTCGCCGCATTCATCGATGCCGAGCATGCCCTCGACCCGTCCTGGGCACGCAAGATCGGCGTCAACATCGACGACCTCCTCGTGAGCCAGCCCGACTCGGGCGAGCAGGCGCTGGAGATCTGCGAGATGCTCGTTCGCTCGAACGCCGTCGATGTCATTGTCGTCGACTCCGTCGCCGCGCTCATTCCGAGGTCGGAAATCGAGGGCGACATGGGCGACGCCACGGTCGGTGCTCAGGCACGCCTCATGAGCCAGGCCATGCGCAAGCTCACCGGCATCATCGCCCGGTCCAACTGCACCGTCATCTTCATCAACCAGATCCGCGAGAAGATCGGCGTGATGTTCGGCTCTCCCGAGACCACCACCGGCGGCCGCGCCCTGAAGTTCTACTCGTCCGTGCGCATCGATGTCCGCCGAACCGGCGCGATCAAGGACGGCGAGGTCACCGTCGGCAACCGCACCCGTGCCCGCGTGGTCAAGAACAAGATCGCACCGCCCTTCCGCGAGTCCGAGTTCGACATCATGTTCGACGAGGGCATCTCCGGCTCGGGCGATCTTCTCGACCTCGCCGTCGATGCCAAGGTCGTCGACAAGTCCGGCGCCTGGTTCACCTACGGCCCCACACGCCTTGGCCAGGGCCGCGAGAACGCCAAGAAGTTCATCAAGGAGAACGCCGACCTCGCCAAGGAGATCCGCGCCAACACGATGAAGGTCAAGATGGCCGCGCTCGCCTCCAGCCCCGCCCCAACGCCCCCGGCCGATGTGGACACCGACACCGGCGAAGTCCTCGAGGACTGAATCGGCGTTCGATCCCGGGCCTCAATCACTCCATCACGCCGACGCCGGGCCACCGCCCGCCGTCGGCATTCGATCCGCGGCACGCGCGTCCTCCCGCTGAGACGAGCCGCGACTTCACCAATCAAGACCTTCCGCACGAGACACGCCATGGGCGCATGGGGCACCGGCCCGTTCGACAACGACGATTCCGGAGACTGGCTCTTTGAACTGGTCGAGTCCCTCGGCCTGAACCTGCCCGAGCGGTCGATCGAGCTCGTGGCCCTGGCTCCGCCCGAGCGTTACGTCGACATCACCGAGGCCGCCAACGCCATCGCTGCCGCCGAGACACTCGCCGCGCTCATCGGCCGGCCGCACACCTCGCTGCCCGAAGAGGTTCACCTCTGGCTTGATGCCAATGCACTTGAAGTACCTTCCGCGGACCTGCTCGCACTGGCGTGCAGAGCGATAACCCGCGTGCGAACAGATTCTGAGTTGCAGCAACTCTGGGGTGAATCCCCGGATTTTCCGGCCTGGGATGGCCATCTCCAGTCGTTGATTTCGCGGCTCGCCGGGCCTGCAACCGACCGCTGATCCACCGTCCGCCCACCGGAATCGACATCTCGCCTTTCCCTTGCGTTGCTTGGCGGATCGCCGAAACTCACGCATCGAGTTCCCGGACAACTTCTCAAAGATCTGTCTCGCGCTCCCGCCAAGGGGCCTTCTGCCCTTCGGCATGCTTCAGCACTTCACGGATGATCTCAGGTTCGCCGCATTCAGCGACGGTCACGCGCAGTTCACCCCCGTTCACGTCCCCGTCGCATTCCGGTCGCCCCCCCCGCGGCAACGCCGCCGGCCCGCTGCAGCACGCATCGCGCCGTCTCACCTCGGCACCCGACTCAGGAGCACACGCATGATGCGAGAACAGTGGCCCATGTTGTCCAATGACTTCGAGTCCTTCATTCGCGCCGCCGCCGGCAAGGCGTGGAACGACCCCACCCTCCAGATCCGCATCGACCCCGATGACATGGTGCTGCTCTGGGAAACCGGTTCCAGCCTCGGTGCCATCGGCGGCGAGGACGACGTCCCCGCCCACCTGCACAACGAGGCGATGCTCCTCTGGGTCCTCTCCGACCGCACCCAGCGTCCCGCGTCACCGCCCCCGCGATCCACGCCGCCTCGGCCCGCTCCCCGGGCCGCGTAGCAGCGGTGCGGCCATCCCGATAAGTGCTTTGGGTGGCCCCGAACGGCCGCGGCGGCCAGGAGCCCGTTCCCGGCCATTGCCTCGGCCCCCGCACCGGTCTATTCTTCCCCCCGCACGCGGTCGTGGCGGAATTGGCAGACGCGCTAGATTCAGGTTCTAGTGCCCGCAAGGGCTTGGAGGTTCAACTCCTCTCGACCGCACTTTCGACCAAGGCCCGCCCCATCAGGCGGGCCTTGTTCATTTCCGCGGGCTTGGTCCGCTCGTTGCTCACCGCTCTGCTCTGCCCGGAGCCGCTTTAGGCCTGTTGCAGGCCCCTTTGCTGCCATGCTCCCTCCGACTACCCTCGGTCGTGGCTCTCACGATCGTCGGCATGGATGAGGCGGGCTTCGGCCCCATGATCGGCCCGCTGACGGTCGGCATGGCCGCGTTTCGTGTCCACGACTGGTCCCCTGACTCTCCTGCCCCCGACTTCTGGTCGCTGCTCGCGTCCGCCGTCACGCGATCTCCCGCTGACGCTCGAAAAATCCCGATCGAGGACAGCAAGCGACTGAAGCTACCCAACGACTCGAAACGGCATCCGCTCACCCATCTTCTCCGCGGCGTGCTCTCCACCCTTTCAGCAACCGGCCTCTCGCCCACAAGCGACGCCGATCTCCTCTCCGCCCTTGGCTGCGCCATCGAGCCGCACCCGTGGTATGAAGGCGAACCGGTCGCGCTGCCCATCGATCTTGACCGTCTGAAGATCGACGCAAACCTCATGGCCCGCGCCATGGCGGACGCGGGCGTTGAACTTCTCGAGCTCTCCGTCTTTGTCGTCGGCGAGACCCGCTTCAACCAGGTCGTGCGAGATGAGGGCTCCAAAGCCCGCGCCACCGCGCTGGGTTTGTCGAATCACATGTCCGCGGCGTGGTCCCGCTGGGGCGGCGTCACAACACCCGGCCACGAAACCCGCGTCATCCTCGATCGACAGGGCGGCCGAACCGACTACGCCAACTACCTCGCCAATCTCATCCCGCAGTCTCACGCTTCCATGCTGAACGTCAACGTCGACCACGAGTCCCCGCAGCGTGCGAGATACACACTCCGAGGCACAACGCCCGACTCCGAGGCCCGGGCGCTCGTTGCGCTCGTGCAACCGGAGGCCGAGTCGTCATATCTGCCCGTTGCGCTGGCATCGATGGCCGCGAAGGTTGTTCGCGAACTGCTTATGGCTCGCATGAATCGCTACTGGATCGCCCGCGCCTCGCTCGCTGGCCTGAGCGTCAAGCCGACAGCGGGCTACGTTCAGGACGCGCGGCGATGGCTCGACGACCTCAAGTCCGTGATCCCCGCGCGCGATCGCAAGAAGATGGTCCGCCGAGCCTGATCACCCATGCCCACCGATCTGTCCGTCCATTCTGATCAGGCCGACCTTTCGCCCCTGCCGATGGCCCTTGCCGCCCGTGCTGCGTGCCGCGCCGCGGGTTATGTCGAGCCCAACCCCCTTGTCGGCTGCACGCTCGTCAGCCCGCTCGATCCGTCCCGTCCGTTACCGGTCGCCGATCGCATCATCGCGGTCGCGCATCACGAGCGGTACGGCGGGCCGCACGCCGAGGCTCTGGCCATCGCCCGCGCCCGCTCGCTGGGTCGGTCGACCGCCGGTGCAACCGCGTATGTCACGCTCGAGCCCTGCAACAGCACGGGCCGCAATCCGCCGTGCGTCGACGCTCTGCTCGCCGCGGGCATCTCGCGCGTCGTCATCGCTCGCGCCGACCCGAGTCCGGCCAAGGGCAACGGAGCAGAGCGCCTTCGCACTGCGGGCGTCGGGGTGATCTGGGCCGATCATCCCTCCAGCCCCGCGTACAACCTCAAGGCGACCCGCCTGGCCGACACCTTCATCAAGCGCACGCTCACTGGCACGCCGTGGGTCATCGCCAAGTGGGCCCAGACGCTCGACGGCAAGGTCGCCACGCGGCTCGGCCAATCGCAGTGGATCTCCTGCGAGCGTTCCCGCCTGCGCGTGCACCGTCTCCGTGCGCGTGTTGACGCCATCATTACCGGTGTGGGCACCGTTCTCGCCGACGACCCGACCTTGAACGCCCGGAACGTTCCCGTACGTCGGGCTGCGCTCCGCGTCGTCGTCGACCCCGATGCGTCGCTCGTCGAAAGCAGCGGATTGCTCAGGTCGCGCCGCGTCTTTGCGCACACCGATCGGACGCCGACAGCGCTTGTCATTCGCGCCAACGCCGACATCAGCCCCCACGCTCTGGCCCCGAAACTCGCCGCGCAGGGCGTGACGCTGCTGTGCATTTCCGAGGATCCGCAAGTCCCCGGCCGAATCGACCTTCGCCATCTGCTTCGCGTCCTGGCCGCGCCGAGTGCCGACCCGGATGCCGAGTTCCCCGCTCTGCGTCCTGCCAATCTCTCGACGAGCGGCGCGGCGACGCGGCCGCCGGTCGCCAATGTCCTGCTCGAGGCCGGTCCGGGTCTCCTTGGCTCGTTTCTGGCCGGCGACCTCGTCGACGAGTGCCAGGTCTACGTTGCCCCGACGATCATGGGCGATCAGGAAGCGCCGTCGGCCTTCGACGCTGGCGCGACGCCAACCCTCGACGCCATCCGCACCTTTGAGCACTTTGACACCCGTCACATCGGTCGCGATCTTCGTCTGACCTACCGCCTCCCGCGGCGTGATCCGTCCCACGCCGACGTACCATCTCTCCCGTGACCGCCGAACGCATCTATCTCGACAACGCCGCGACCAGCCGCCCCAAGCCTCCTGAAGTTCTCGAGGCGATGATCGACTATTCGCGTCACCTGGGCACCCCCGGCCGCGGCGCATATGCCGAGGCGAGCCAGACCCGAAGCCTGCTCACGCGCTGCCGCGAGCGCCTCAACGCGTTCATCGACGGCGACGACCCCAACCACATCATCTTCACGCTCAACACCACCGATGCGATGAATCTCGCCATCTGGGGCACGCTCACGCACCGCCTCGACCACGCGGCGGCCTCCTCGCCGATCGAAGTGGTCACCAGTGAACTCGATCACAACTCGGCCCTGCGACCGTTCAACGCGCTCGCCGAGAGATTTCCCGGCCGCGTAGTTCAGAAGCGAGCCAGATTCAACGCCGACACGGGCCGCATCGATCTCGATCATCTCTCCAGCCTTATCTCGCCGGCCACCGCGCTGGTCGCGGTCATTCACGCCAGCAATGTCACCGGCGTGCTGCAGGACGCGGCGCATATCGCCCGCATCATCCGCGACCGCAGCGACAACCGCGCGCTCTTCCTGCTCGACGCAGCCCAGAGCCTCGGCCACGTCCCCATCAGCGTGCGCGACGCCGACGTCGACCTGCTGGCCATGCCCGGCCACAAAGGCCTTCTCGGTCCGACTGGTACCGGCGCGCTGTACATCCGCCCCGGTGTCGAGCGGGCCATGCTCACCGTCCGGCAGGGAGGTACCGGCTTCCGCAGCGAACTCGAACAGATGCCCGACTTCCTCCCCGACCGCTTCGAGCCCGGCTCGCACAACGCCGTTGGCATCGCGGGGCTAAGCGAAGGGATCGCGTATCTCCAGCGTGCCGGGATGCCTGCCATCCTTCGTCACGAGTCCGAACTGACCACCATGCTCATGGATGGTCTCGCGGCCCTCGCCCCGCTTGGCCTCCAAGTCCTGAGCCCCGCGGCCCGTGCGATCAACCCCATTGGTCCTCTTCATGTCGGCCGCGTCGGTGTCGTCTCGTTCACGCACGAGACGATCCCTGCCGCGACCCTCGGCGACCTGCTTGAACGCGATCACAACATCCTCTCCCGCGCCGGCCTGCACTGCGCTCCCGCCGCCCATACCGCGCTCGGCACGCGCGCGACGCCCGCATCCCTCGGCGCTGCGCGGCTTTCCGTCGGCCCGTTCAACACCCCCGCCGACATCCGCGCCGCGATTACCGCTCTGACCAGAATTTGCGAAGATGCCGCGGGCGGCAACAGCACCAACGACCACATTGAACCGCGCGACCGCACCCATCAAACCCACGCGCCGGCGCACTAACCGTCGGCGCTCTGCGTCCTGTCGCGTCCGCCCGTTGGGCTCTACGGCTCTCCTCCACGCACGGAGCACCCCGGGCCGACCAACCTCCGTTTACGCCGTCGCCCGCTCGACCCCGTCGGCCGCGTTGACCGCCGACGCAAGCACGCGATCGCACCGCTGGCGTGCGATACGCGCCTCGTCCTCCCCGGCATGCGTTCCGAGCGTCCCGAGGTTTACGCGTACATTCTCCGCGCACCCCTGCGCCGCCGCCCGCGCCGTCTGTACGGCCACGCGCAGGTCGCTCCGCAGGTGGGGGTTGGTCGTGTCGGCCAGCGTCGCCATCACATCGATTGCGTCGGCGATCACCCCCAGCGCGTCCATCGGGATCTCGGTGCACGCGCGGCTGGCCTCCGCGAGCATTCCCGGTGCCGGGTTCGCGTCCTTGCGCATCATCGCGTTCAGCGTGGCGTACGCCGCGGCGTCGGCATCGCCGAGTTCCAGCAGCCGCCCGCGCATCGCGGCCAGCCGCTCCTGCGCCGTCAGCAGCATCCCTTCGTGCGGCGACCGTACCTTCCGCCCCACGCTGTAGGACAGCACCATTCCGGCCAGTGCCAGCCCGATCGCCCCGACGACGCACGCCGCCGCGCCGCCGCCCGGCGCGGGCGTCTTGGCGGCCAGCGCATCGAGCAAATCCGCGACTCGCATCTCGCCCAACGGTGACGGCGTGGTCTGGCTCATGCCCCAGTCTAAGCCAACCGCCCACAACGCCATCTGCCCGCATCAACAGCCCGTCCCCCCGGCACCCTGTCTACGCTTTTCGTCGACCCCTCTCGCGGAGCACACGCATGCCGACCACCACCGCCTATTCCGCCAAGATCGACCACCTGCAGATCCTCAACGAGGATGGCATCCTCGACGAAAAACTCGGCAAGGACGTCCTCTCCGATGAGCAGGCGGTCTTCCTCTACGAGAAGCTCATCGAGTACCGCCGAATCGACGAGATCGCCTTTACGCTCCAGCGTTCGGGCCGCATGTACACCTACCCGCAGAACAAGGGCCAGGAAGCCTGCGCCCTCGGGTCGGGCTTCGCACTCCGCAAGGGCATCGACTGGCTCGTTCCCTGCTACCGCGAGAACGCCGCGCTCTTTCTCCATGGCCTGCCGCCCCATCTGGTCTTCCTGCACTGGATGGGCGATGAGCGCGGCAACGCCATCCCCGCGGGTGTGAACGTCACACCGATCGCCATCCCCATCGGCACCCAGATGCTCCACGCCACCGGCATGGCCTGGGCGTTCAAGTTGAAGAAGGAAGACCGCGTCGTCATCACCTACTTCGGCGACGGCGCAACCAGCGAGGGTGACTTTCACGAGGCCATGAACTTCGCGACCACCTTCAACGTTCCCGCCATCTTCTTCTGCCAGAACAACCAGTGGGCCATCTCCGTTCCGCGCGAGCAGCAGATGGCCTCCGAGACCATCGCCCAGAAGGCACTGGCGTACGGCGCCCAGTGCATCCAGGTCGACGGCAATGACATCTTCGCGGTCTACAAGGCCACGCTCGATGCCCGCGAACGCGCTCGGGCCGGGGGCGGTGTCACGCTGATCGAAGCCGTTACCTATCGCCTCGGCGACCACACCACGGCGGACGACGCGCGACGCTATCGCGATCCGGCCGAGGTCGAGTCGTGGCAGGCCAAGGACCCCGCCATCCGCCTTCGCAAGTACATCGAGCGAAAGGGACTTTGGGACGATGCCAAGCAGGCCGCACTCGAAGAGCGAGCCAAGGCCATCGTCTCCGAAGTTGTCAAGGCCAGCGAGGGGATCGCCAAGCCCAGTCCGACCGAGATGTTCGACAGCATGTACGCCGAACTGACGCCGGAACTGGCTCGCCAGCGCAACACGATGCGCACCCACAGCCTCGGGCAGTATCCCGAGCAGGTCGGTCTCTCCGCTTCTCCCGCACATCGCTGATCCCGCGTCATGCTTGTCAAGTTCACCGACAAAGACGGCCTGGAAGTCTGGATCAATCCGATTCACGTCAAGTTCGTCCGCGAGAACCGCGGCACGTTCGGCGCGAAAAAGGGCTCGGTGATCGGTTTCTCGCAGGGTGCCATGGTCACGCCCATCATCGTCTCGGAAGTCACCGCCGAGGTCGCCCGCAGAATCTCCGAAGCCATGCCCAAGGCCTTCTTCCTTGAGCCCACCAGCGAGGACGATTCCGAGGGCGATGCCGCCGACTGACGGACGTCCGCTCACGAATCACGCGGCGAATTTGAAACCCGCCCCGCCCCGCCCGCCTCCAAACATCAGGCGGGCGGCTCTGCTTTCCGCCCGCCCGCCAAGGAGCACCCATGACGACACTCTCCCCAGCCCCCGCGCCGTCCGCCACCTCCGCCGCATCTCCCGCCGTCAGCATCACCCAGATAAGCCCGGCGGAGGCTCAGGTCATGCTCGCTTCCAACCGCGCCGTCCTGATCGATGTCCGTGAACCCGATGAGCACGCCCGCGAGCGCATCGCCGGCGCACGCCTGCTCCCGCTCTCGCGATTCAACCCCGCAGATGTTCTCAAGGGCCTTGCGCCGGGACAAAGCGTCATGCTGCACTGCAAGTCCGGCAAGCGCTCCGCCGATGCCGCCAGCGCTTGCGTTGGTTCGGGCATCCCCGTCCTGGTGATGCTCGGCGGGCTCGAGGCCTGGAAGGCCGCGAACCTGCCGACGCTGATCAACACACGCGTCACACGCATCAGCATCATGCGGCAGGTTCAACTCGTCGTCGGCTCGCTCACGCTCGTCGGTTCCGCACTTGCGTGGTTCGTCGACCCGGCCTTCATCGCGCTGCCCGCGTTCCTCGGTGCCGGCCTCACCTTCGCCGGTGCGAGCGGCACGTGCGCGCTGGCCACGCTGCTCTCGTTTCTCCCGTGGAATCGTGCGCAGGCTGCCTCATGCGGAGTGTGAGATCGCTCCCGCAACCACGGCCAGCGTCCAACCGTCCTCCATCGTCCATCCCTCGCGTTTCAAAGGGAGAGGCTCATGAACCACAACGCCGCTGAGTTCTACCAGTCCTGGCCGGCCAAGATGGGCGCCATGAAGGCTCGAGCGCCCGAAATCGGCAGGTCATTCTCCGCCATGTTCCAGGGCCTCATGAAGGACTCCGCGGCGGAGGGCGGGCTGAGTGTCAAGCAGAAGGAACTCATCGCGCTTGGAATCGGCATTGCCTCGCGCTGCGACGCGTGCATCTACTCGCACGTCGAGAAGTGCCTCCGGGCCGGTGCGACCGGGAAGGAGGTCATGGACGCCGCGGGGGTGGCCGTGATGATGGGGGGCGGACCGGTGTTCACGTACACCACCGTCGTTGCCGCCGCGCTCGATCACCTGCAGTCCACTCCGGCCTGACTTCAATCGCCATCGGCGGGCTCGGGTTCACCCTCCGTCGCGTCTCCGATCTTCAGGTCCGTTCCCACGATCGGCACCTTGGTCACGCCTGTCGCGGGGTTGTACGACCACCAGAGTGCGCCGGTCCACGCGAGTGTGATGATGCCCATCAACGCGCCGAGCGTCCGGTGCGAAGCGCCGATCCCCAGCCCCCGCTCGGCATCCGTCTCCGCCCGCTTGCGGCCGTGCAGCATCGAAGCCACGATGTTCTCTCTGTGCATGACCATGTGCAGCAACACGCCGGCGATGTGCAGACCGACCACCGCCACCAAAGCCCAGGCCATGAACTCGTGCGCATCCTTGACGCCGTGCACGCCGCGCGCCATCGCCACGCCGCTGCCGGCAAGTCCGAGCGTCAGCAGCATGATCAGCACGATCGCTCCCGCCGATCCGGGATTGTGCCCCATGTGACGCTCGCCGCGTCCGCTGAGCACGCGGAGGAAGTACCGCACCACCGCCCGCGGCCCCGGCAGCCATGATGTGAAGCGTGCGTGCCTGCTCCCAATCAACCCCCACACGACTCGAAGCAGCACCGCCATCGCCATCCCCAGCCCGATTACCGCATGGAGCCAGAAGCTCGTGCTGTCGTCTCCGAGGCCCAAAGCGATGCCCGCCGCGGACGCGAACCCCACCACCAACAACCCGTGAAACACACGCACCGGCCAGTCCCACACAAGCACGCGTTCCATCGCACGCTCCTTTATGCCTCCCGCCTGAGCCTATCACAATTGCCGCTACCCTCATCGATGCGCGTCATCGATTGCCCACGCTTCGGCCCGCCCTCCATCGTCTCCATCGTCGATCGCCCCATTCCCGCACCACGATCGGGTCAGGTCCTCATCCGCGTCATAGCCAGCACCGTCACCACCGCCGATGCTCGCATCCGCGCGATGAAGATGCCATCACCGGCTTTCGCGGTCCTTGGCCGCGTTGCCATCGGATTCCGCGGCCCGCGCGTCCGCGTCCTTGGCACCGAGCTGGCCGGCGTCATTCACGCGGTTGCTGACGACGTCACCTCGTTCTCAGTGGGCGATCGCGTCGTCGCCCTCACCGGCGTGCGCTTCGGTGCTCACGCCGAGTTCGTCGCCATGGGTGCCGATCGGGCCATTGTCCGCATGCCTGACCGCCTCTCGTTCGAGGATGCGGTTGCGCTTCCATTCGGCTCCAACACCGCGATCCACTTTCTCCGCGATCTCGCCCGCCTGCAGCGTGGCGAGCGCATCCTGATCCTCGGCGGCACCGGAGCCGTCGGCGTCGCCGCGGTCCAGTTCGCACATCACCTCGGTGCCCATGTGACCGCCACCGCCCGGCCGCACAACGCCGAACTCGTTCGCTCCCTCGGTGCTGATGCGACGATCGATCACTCGGCCGTTGATCCCCTCGCTGCGGCCCGGCCCTACGACGTCATTCTCGACACCGTCGGCGTGACCACATTTGCTCGCGCACGGCACGCCATGACACCAACTGGCCGATTCGTTCCCGTCGTCGCCACATTTCGCGAGTTCCGACAGGCCTTCATCACCGCCCGTGGCCGCGTCATCGCGGGCGTCGCCGGCGACAGCAAGACCGCTCTCGCGGAGGTCATGAGCCTCGCCGAGAAGGGGGCTCTTCGACCCGTCATCGGCCACCGCTTCGACATGCACCAGATCGCCGATGCCTATGCGCTCGTGGACTCCGGCCGCAAACTCGGCACCGCGATCCTTCGCATGTCGACCTGATGTCCCGACACCTCCGCCCGCCGTGCTCCGCCCTTCATGTTCGCCTCGCGCGGCCGTCGCCTGTGGATTCACGCCATGATTGGGCGCGAGCCCCGGTACCATGGCCGTATGGCCACGAACGAACCTCCAAGCCCATCTTCGCCCGCCGCGGCGGCCAGTCCTTCGGCACCCCCCGCCCCTCCGGTCCCGCGCACTTTCAGCCCCGATGAGGGCTTCGCCAAGCGACTGGACGAACTCGATCCACTCCGCGGCTTGCGCGATGAGTTCTTCATTCCGACCATCAAGGCCCTGCACGCCGCCGACCACGCCCAAAGCGCCCACGCCGCCGGCGGACACGCTGCGTCCCCGACCGCTTCGCGGCCCGATGGCCACGGCCCCTGCGTCTACCTCACCGGCAACTCCCTTGGCTGCCAGCCCAAGGGCGTCCGCGCGGCGGTCGATGACGAACTGGCCGATTGGGCTCGTCTCGGTGTCGAGGGGCATGTTCACGGCAAGCACCCGTGGCTGCACTATCACGAGATGTTCCGCGAGCCGCTGGCCCGCATCGTCGGTGCGAAGCCCGGCGAGGTCGTCGCGATGAACACGCTGACGGTCAACTTGCATCTGATGATGATCTCGTTTTATCGACCGACACCCAAGCGGTACAAGATCCTCATCGAAGACTCGGCCTTTCCGTCCGACTCCTACGCCGTCATCAGCCAGGCCGCGTTCCACCGCTTCAACCCCTCGATGACCGTGCTGCGCATGGTCCCGCGCGATGGCGAGCACACGCTCCGCACCGAAGATGTGCTGGCCATCATCGAGCGTGAGGGACCGGAGATCGCGCTGGTGCTCCTCGGCGGCGTCAACTATCTCACCGGCCAGTTCATGGACATGCCCCGCATCACCGCCGCGGCCCGCGCCGCCGGGTGCGTCGTGGGATGGGACCTGGCCCACGCCGTTGGCAACGTGCCGCTGCGGCTGCACGACATCGAGGCCGACTTCGCCGTCTGGTGCTCGTACAAGTACCTCAACGCCGGGCCCGGCGCTGTTGCCGGCGCGTTCGTGCACGAGAAGCACGCCGACCGCGCCGACCTGCCGCGGCTGGCCGGGTGGTGGGGCAACGACCCCGCCACACGCTTTGCCATGCACCCGAACTTCACGCCGCGGCACGGCGCCGACGGCTGGCAACTGAGCAACCCGCCGATCTTGAGCCTCACCCCGCTGAAGGTCTCGCTGGACCTGTTCGACCGAGCGGGCGGGATGTCCGCGTTGCGCCGCAAGAGCGAACTGCTGACCGCGTACCTGCAGCGCATGATCGACTTTGTGCTGCAGGAGGTGGGCGGCGCGGGTTCTGGGAGTGCAGGTGGGGGGAGCACGCTGCTGGAAGTCATCACCCCGCGCGATCCTTCGCAGCGAGGCTGCCAATTGTCGATGCTCATCCGCAAGGACGCCCGCGCGTTCAACGAGCGACTCAAGGCCGCCGGGGTCATCTGCGACTTCCGCGAGCCGAACATCATCCGCGCTGCGCCGGTCCCGCTGTACAACTCGTTCCACGATGTGTGGCGATTCGCCATGATTCTTCGCGACCATCTGCGGTCGGCATAAGCGCATCCGCGATGTTGAATTCTGACTCTCAGCCTTTCGAGCCCACCATGTCGATGAACACACCGGACGCTCGCACCAGCCCCCTCGCCGCCGAACCTCTCGGCGCATATGCCCACTGCCGCGTAGTCCGTGCTGGCGGCACCGCGACGCTCTACCTGGCCGGCCTCGGCCCGCGCTCCCGTGGCAGCCGCGTGATCCCTGGAGTGGTCCTCCGCGATGGCCGCGTCGAGTCGTACGACATCGCGCCGCAGGTGCGGGCGTGTTTCGAGAACGTGCGGCTTGTGCTGGCTCAGGCCGGCTTTGCGTGGGGCGACATCGTCGATGTCACGGTGTTCATGACCGACATCCCGCGTGACTTTGCGACCTTCAACCGCCTCTGGGCCGAGGCGTTTGCCGACCCCGCCACCGCGCCGTGCCGCACGACTGTGCAGGTCGCGGCACTGCCCCAGGGCGGCGAGGCACCGATCAACGTCGAGCTCAAGGTAGTGGCGGCCAAGGCCGATGCGTAGCAGGGTGCGGAGCCATGCCGGGCGATGGGGCTGGCGCGAGGTCTGAGGTCTGGATCATCGCCGGGAACTTTCTCACCCGCGAGAACTCAGTTCGCCCAGTAGAACTTCCACATGCCCTTCTCGAACACCACCCAGAGTTTCGTGAACGCCATGTCCTGCGCCAGCGTGCCGGTCAGACGCAACTCGTACATGTTCCGCGCCTGCTTCTCGGCGATCACACCCGGCGTCTGCTCCGCCGCGGGCATGCGGCCGAACATCTTGAGGATGTCCTCTCGGTTCTCGCGCAGCAGGTTCACCGCGTCCCGCGACGAGCGTCCGCGCAGCTCCAGATCCAGTTTGATCGCATCGGAGACCAGTTGCTCATGCAGCAGGTCATCCTTCTCTTCGCTCAGCAGCCGCGCGATAAGCACCATCACATCGCGCATCTGATACGTGCGCAGCGTCACGCTGCCGTCGACGTTCTCGGTCACCAGCGGCCGCTCGGCACCGAGATCCGCTGCTGTATCGGCGGGCCGCTGCGGCGCTGCCTCGCGACCATCGCCGCGGATGACCCCCGGCAGGCCCTCGAGCAGCCCGGGCGTCCGCCTCACCTCGCGCTCCTCGCACCCCGACAAGACCGCGCCCGCTCCGACCGCCGCCGCGGCCGCGTAGAGCGACAGCAGCACGCCGCGACCAGAAGATCGCAACCGCCCGCACCGCACAAGCTGGCTCGCGCTCGCGCTCACGCGTCGAGTTTACTCCGCCGCCCGCCCGCTCACCAACGGCGACACCACCGGAACCTTCGCCGGCTCGCCGGCGCCAAGGCGCCAGACATCATGAACGGCCAGTTCCGGCCGCTGCGTCGGGTGGTCCGCCCGCCAATGGCAGCCGCGGCTCTCCGTTCGCCACGCCGCGGACCGAACCACAAGCCACGAGGCCAGGAGCATGTTCTGAACCTGCCAGCCGCGCGGATCATCGAAGATCTTGTCCAGCGTGTACCGCGCCCAGAACTCGATCATGTCGCGGCAGTCGTTCAGCCGCGTTCCGGAGCGCTCGATCCCCGCGTTGCGCCACATCGCCGAGCGCAAGGAACTTTCAACGTCCGACAAATCCAGTTCCGCCGAGTCGCTCGGGCGGATATCGCTGACGATCGCCATCGGCGCTGCGCTGGAGGGGGCTCGCCAGCCCGCGGGAGTGCCCAGTCGCAGCCCGGACACGCCGGCGACCTCCGCCGCGAGGTCGTCGGCATCCCCGCCCGACGCCCGCCACGCCGCGACGCGCCCCGCGAGGTCGCCGAAGATCAGGCCCTCCAGCAGCGAGTTGCTCGCCAGACGATTTGCCCCGTGGAGCCCCGAGCACGCGGCCTCTCCTGCCGCCAGCAACCCCGGCAGATTCGTCCGACCCAGTGCATCGGTGAACACGCCGCCGATCATGTAGTGTGCGGCGGGATGGATCGGGATCAGGTCGCGCGCGGGGTTGATATCAAACCTGCCAAGGACCGCCGTGATGCCCGGGAACGCCGACGCGAACGAGCGGAGGTGCCGGCAATCAAGGAACACCCTCCCGCCCGCGTGCGCTCCGCCGTGCATCGAGATGCCGCCGTTGTCCCCCGTCGTCGGGCCGCCGCCGCCCGGCGCGCTGGCGATCCGCCGGACGATCGCGCGCGACACGATGTCGCGTGGCGCCAGTTCCGCCAGTTCGTGCTCGCCGACCATGAACCGCACGCCGTCCTGATCCACAAGGTGCGCTCCCGCCCCTCGCACGGCTTCGGAGATCAGGAACCGCCCCGCACCGGCCAGGTACAACGCCGTCGGGTGGAACTGAACGAAGCTCATGTCCGCGACGTCTGCGCCTGCGCGATAGGCCATTGCCACCGCATCGGCCGTCGCCGAACGGGGATTGGTCGTTTCGCGATAGAGCATTCCCGCGCCGCCGGCCGCGAGGATGGTCGTCCGCGCCCAGATCATCTGCAGGCCGTAGCGCGGGTGATGCGTGATCGCCCCGAGCACGGGCCGGCCGTCCCCGGCGGCACCCGCCTGGCCGCCGTTCGCTCCCGGCGGCGTGATCAGATCCAGAGCAAAGCAACCCGTAAAGACGCGCACACCTGCGGTGGCTTTGGCGCGTGCCCACAGCACGCGCATGAGTTCCCGCCCCGTCGCGTCACCGTCGCTGTGCAGGATTCGTGCCAGCGCATGCCCGCCCTCGCGTCCGCGGCTGGGCTTGCCATCGGGCCCGACATCGAACCGCATGCCCCATGACACGAGTTCCTCGATCGCCGCGCCCGAGCGCGATGAAACCAGCCGCACCACCGGCTCATCGCACAGCCCCGCTCCCGCGACCAGCGTGTCTTCAACGTGCCCGTCGATCGTGTCGTCCGCCCCGGTCACCGCGGCGATGCCGCCCTGTGCCCACGCGGTGTTGCTCTGCGAGGGTTCATCCTTGGCCAGCACGATGACGCCGCCGAAGTTCGTGCCGCCGAGCCGTTGGCCATCCTCGGCCGCGGAAATCGCCGCACGAAGCCCCGCCACGCCGCCGCCAATGATCAGCGTGTCGCAGAAAATCTGCGGCAGAAGCAGCGAACGAAACGGGATGAGATAGCGTCGCGGATTCAGAGCATCAAGCATAGCGCCCCGTCCGCCCGCCGATCTCCGCCAGCACGCTGGCGACCTCAAACGGCCGCAATTCCAGCACCATCTCCGGGCCGGCCACGCGCCGCTCCGCGTCCGGCCCCAGCACGGCGCCGATCGGACGCTCCAGCAAATCAACCACCCGCAACCCGCGCGCCCCCGGCACCCGCACGCGTACCCGCTGCGATCGGCCGCCCGTCTCGACCACGCGCACGACGATTCCCGCGCCGCCGCTCTCCCTTGGCTTGATCGCGCTGACCTCGATCTCGCCGCCGTCGTGCTCGCTGGACACGCTCACGCCCTCGGCACCGCCCGTGCTCGCGGGGCGTCCCTTCGCTCCGCGGCCGACGGTTCCGGTCCCGCCGCGAACGATCACCGGCCTGCACAGCCGCTGCGCTTCGGCGTCGGGTGTCCACAGCCCGCGCTCGCGCGGGCCGTGCGGCATCATCGCGTACGTGAACTCGTGCACGCCGATGTCCGCCGTCGCATCTGGGTAGCGCGATGAGCGCAGCAGCGTCAGACCCAGCACATTCTCATCCACGCAGCATCCGAACTGGCTCTGGTTGAGCACTGTCAGCCCGCGGTCCGGCTGCGACAGGTCCATCCACCGCTGCACCGGCACTTCGAACGCCGCCCGCTCCTTGTGCGTATTGGTGTGTGTCGGACGCTCGATACGACCGAACTGCGTCTGAAACGCCGCGTGACTCGCGTGCGCCCGCACGGGGAACATCACGCGCAGCATCCTGTGCTCCTCGCGCCAGTCCACGCTTGTTCGCACATCCAGCCGCCGCGATCCGGCGGTCAATTCGAACTCCTGCGTGATCGTGCTGGCGCGTCCGAGCGGGCGCGACACGCGCACCCGTACCCGCGCCGGGCCGCGTTCGAGCACCGTCAGCCGTCCGGCACGAGCATCGACCTCGCCCTCGCGCACGGCGAAGGCGTCGACATCCCACGCGTCCCAGAGCACCGGCCGATCCTCGTGCAGCACCAGTTGATTCAGCGGCCCGTCGGCAAGGTCCGCGACGATGCGCCCATCGCCGTGCGTGAGCGCAAGGCTCAGGACGCGCCCGGCGCGATCGATGATCGCGCTGAGCACGCCGTTGCTCACCCGCACCGCGCCATCCGCCGCCGGCTCGATGCGAGCCGCGCCGAGCCCCGAGAGATCCTCGCGCCCATCGCCCGCGCCAAAGCACAGCCCCGACAGTCGGGCGCGAACCAGTCCATCGCCGAACGCCGCGAGTTCGTCCCGGTCGCACGATGCCGGGTTGAACATCATCACCTGTCCGCGCTCCACACCCTCCGCCGCGTGCGCCAGGAGCCGCTCGATGTGCGGCGAGATCGTCTCCTGCACCCGCGCCATGTCGGTGCGAGCATCGTCGTAGACCTCGCGGATCGATGAGCCCGGCAGAATGTCGTGGAACTGGTTCAGCAGCGTCGTCTTCCAGGCCCGATCAAGATCCGCCCGCGCCGCCGCGAACTCCTTCGAGTTCGCTCGCATCGTTCCGCGCACCAGCGCATCGCTCACGAGCATCTCTGCAAGTCGAAGATCCTCCTCGGCCCGCCGCATCGCTCGTTTCAGCCACGCCTGGCTCGTCAGCGTGCCGCGGTGCAACTCCAGCGGCAGTTCGCCCGTGTGCACCGGCACGTTCACGCCGCGGTCCTGCGCCGCCTGCACATCCTCGTGCAGCCGCTCGCAGAAGTCGTTGACCCGTGTCATCTCGACCCGCGGCAGACCATCGCACGCGGCGCTGAGCCTGGTGTTCACGAGCATCGCTTCTGTCGGCCCGCCGCCGCCATCACCGAAGCCGAAGGGTGTCAGGAACCTCGCCCCACGCGTCTCGCCGGCGCCGCCGCGATCATCGCCCGTGTGCTCGCCCGATGCCAGGAGTTGCTTGCTGCGATGGTTGTTCTCGGCTCGCCGCAAGTCTCGCGGCGTGTTGGCCGCGTTGTAATCGTGGCTCGGCGTCTGATGTGCCAGAACCTCTGAGCCGTCGAGACCGCGCCAGACGAACGTCGTGTCGACGTACGGATTGGTGTCGTGCCAGCTCAGCTTGTTCGTGATGAATGTGTCCAGCCCGCTTAACCGCATGATCTGGGGCAGGCACGCGGGGAACCCGAACGTGTCCGGCAGGTACACGAAGCGCTGCGAGCCCGCGCTGCCGAACTTCTCGCGCCAGTACCCGCACCCGTGAAGGATCTGCCGCACCAGCGACTCGCCGCTCGGCACGTTGCAGTCCGGCTCGATCCACATCGCCCCGCCCGCCTCCCAGCGTCCCTCCTGCACGCGACGGCTGATCTCTGTGAACAGTTCCGGCGAGTCTTCCTCCACATACGCATACTGCTGCGCCTGCGAGCACAGGAACACGAACGACGGGTCGCTCTCCATCAGCCGCAGAACGCTGCTGAAGGTCCGCAGGCACTTGCGTCGCGTCACGCCCAGCGGCCAGAGCCACGCCGTGTCGATGTGGGCGTGACCGACCGCGTGCGCGTTGAGCGCGGAAGGCGCACATCCCGACCCGATCGCTCCGCGCAGCACCGCCAGCCCCGCCGCGGCCGTCCCTGATACATCCGCGGGGTCCACCAGTCGGATCGCCCGCTCGACGGCCTGTGCGAGTTCTTCAGCGCGTGAACTCTGCCAGGCCGGGCCTGCCATCCACGGCGCGGTGGCCGTGAACATCGGCGGGCTCGCGGGCATGAGCTCCCGCACCAGCCCGATCGCGAACGCCATCGTCTGGGCCAGTTCGCGCACAACGGTGTCAACCTCCACGACCTCCGCGTACAGGAAACGTCCGGGCTTGGGGCTCTCCCATCGACGCTGGACATCCGGCACATCCCACAGCAGCCCTCGCGCTCCGAAGGGATGGTTGCACGCGGCCTCGATGAACATCTCGAGCGTCCCCGCCCTCTTTCCGGCGTCCTTTCGGGCACCCGCGCGGAACATCGACGGCGGCAGCATCACCAGGTCGCGATTGACATCCAGCCCGGCCATCGGCCGCTCGCCATCGAACGCCAGCGCCTCGGTGTCCGTGCTGAACCGCAGGGCCAGCACGCGGCCGCGTTGTCCTCCCGCCAGTCGCCGCATCTCCGCAGGTAACGTGCCGCGCAGCCGGAACCACGCCGTGGACCACTTTGGTCCCCATTCCCACCCGGGCCGCACCGCCTTGAACGCCCGACGCCGAACTTCCCCGACCGTCAGCCGCTCGCGCGTCTGATGCACCGCGGCATCCAGCCTCACCCTCCGCACCACCACCGCCGGCTCGATCACCGACCGCAGATGAACCTCCATCGACGCAATCGCACCTTCAATCGGCGTAGCCATGGGCGGACTGTAGAAGCCCCGTGGCCCTGCGCTCAGTCTGTCCACAAATCCTGCTTCAGCGAGCGCAGCCGCTGCGACGCCATCGTCGCACGCGTTCGCCGCTCGCCACAGAACTCACGTCGCGCAGATGGGCGAGTTCGTAGGCTGGGAACTTCATTCCCGATTCCAGGTGTTGACGGACCACTATCTGAGTTCCGCACCTGAAGGAGGCCCGCCAAGCCCGCCGAGCCCCGGGTCTTTACTCAGCCCAAACCCCGCTGTTCTAGGCGACAATTCACCCGTTCACAGACCAATGACTCTTGCACGCAGTAGGCGAGTGATGTACGCTCCCCGATCGGCGTGCGGGTTCACCGCTCGCTATCCCGCGGGTGTCGCGTGTGTGTCGGCATCCATAGTCCACGGCCCGAAAGGGCACATCAGGAGAGTGAGAGAGATGTCTTTGAATCATTGCGCTCGGTCCCTCGTTGCCGCGGCCATGGCCTCGGCTGTTCTCGTTTCGTCGTCGAACGCCGCGGTGACCCCTGCGCCGCTGAGCTCGTTCGGCGCCGGTCACGTGCTGGTCGACTTCGAAGGCGGGTTCGGCCCGATCACGTCGTTCGGCGGCCTCGGCCTGGCTGCGGGCGCCAACCCCGTCAACCACTGGGGCACGTACATCGATAACGTCTCGCCCTTCACCGGTGCGCCCATCTCGATCACCCTGCCCTTTGCCACCAACCGGTTCGCGGTCGACGCGTCGTTCAACTCCGACAATTCGTTCGCAAACCTCACCTTCCTGCTTGGCCCGACGATCGTCGGCACCGCGCTGCTCAACGGTGGGCCGTTCTCCTCCTCGCCCAACCCCTTCGTCTTCGGTGGCTTTGAGTCCACCGCGGCCTTCGACCGCGTCATCATCGGCGGCCCCAGCAACGGCTATCTGCGGCTGGATAACGTCCGCTACGCCATCCCGACGCCCGGCGCGGCCATGGCCCTGAGCCTCGGCGGGCTCATGATCGCCCGCCGTCGCCGCTGAGTCGGGCTCGAACGTGAGGCGGAGTCCGCCGACATCGCGAGCATGAATTTCCGCGGGCCCGGGGCATGTTTCCCCGGGCCCGCGATTGCTTTTGCCGCCGCGGTAGCGGGATCGCGATGGCGGCCACCCGTCGCCCCGTGTCCCGCCAGAAGTCGGGTGGCTCGGGCACGCTCGGCCCGGGGGCTTGCGGTCGGGGGTGGCGTTGTTCTAGAATCTCATCCGGACAGTGTCTGTCGTCCGCGTCGATCGCGCTTTCTGCCGCTTCCTCCATCCCGGAGCCCACCATGACCGCCTTCCCCGTCGGCCCGCACGCCCTGGCCCAGCAGGTCGAGAAGATCCCCGTGACGGTGTTCGCCAGCTCTTCCGCCGCGAGCAGGGCGGTGGCGCAGGAGATCGCGGAGATCATCCGCACCCGCGCGGCGCAGGGCCGCAAGGCCGTGCTGGGCTTGGCCACCGGCAGCACGCCGCAGGGGGTGTACGAGGAACTGGTTCGGATGCACCAGCGTGAGGGGCTGAGCTTCGCCAATGTGGTGACGTTCAACCTTGATGAGTACTGGCCGATGGGCAAGCAGGAACTGCAGAGTTACAACCGCTTCATGCGCGAGTACCTCTTCGACCACGTCGATATCCCCAAGGAAAACATCCACATCCCCGATGGCACGATCCCGCTCGAGGGCGTCGGACGGTTCTGCGAGAAGTACGAGCAGTTGATCGCCGGATTCGGCGGGATCGACCTGCAGATCCTGGGCATCGGCCGCACCGGGCACATCGGCTTTAACGAGCCCGGCTCCGGCCGCGACAGCCGCACGCGGCTGATCACGCTGGACAAGGTCACGCGGATGGACGCGGCCAGCGACTTCTTCGGCGAGTGGAACGTGCCGCGGAAGGCGATCACCATGGGCGTCGGGAGCATCCTGGCGGCGAAGAAGGTTGTGCTTCTGGCCTTCGGCGAGCACAAGGCGGCGGTGATCAAGCGGGCGGTCGAGGGCGAGGTGTCCAAGGCCGTCGCCGCGTCGTTCCTTCAGGATCATCCGAGCGCCAAGATCTATCTCGACCCGGCCAGCAGCGCCGAGCTGACGCGGTTCAAGACGCCGTGGCTGCTCGGGCGTATCGAGGACTTCGGCCTGTCGTGGGACGCGGCCCAGACCAAGCGGGCGGTGCTGTGGCTGGCGCGCAGCCTCAAGAAGCCGATCCTCAAGCTCACGGAAGAGGACTACAACGAGCACGGCCTTGGCGAACTGCTCGCCACGCGTCCGGGCGGCGCGTACGACGTGAACATCGAGGTCTTCCGCACGCTGCAGGCGACGATCACCGGCTGGCCCGGCGGCAAGAAGAGCCAGGGCGGCAAAGGTCAGGGCGGAAAGGGCCAGAAGGCGGCCGACGGATCCGCCGAGATCTTCCCCAAGCGCGTGGTGATCTTCAGCCCGCACCCGGATGACGACGTCATCAGCATGGGCGGCACGTTCATCCGCCTCTGCGAGCAGGGGCACGATGTGCACGTGGCCTATCAGACCAGCGGCAACATCGCGGTCTTCGACGACACGGCCATCCGCCACGCGGACTTTGTCAGCGAGTTCTGCTCGGCGTTCAAGCTCTTTGGCGAGAAGGATGCGCACAAGATCGAGCAGCGGATCCTGAGCTTCGTCAAGACCAAGGACCCCGGCGAGATCGACAGCCCGGAACTGCAGACCATCAAGGGGCTGATCCGGCGCACCGAGGCCCGCGCGGGCGCACGGTACAGCGGCGTCAAGCCGGAAAACGTGCACTTCCTCGATCTGCCGTTCTACGAGACCGGCCGCGTGAAGAAGAAGCCGCTGGGCGAGGACGACATCCGCATCACGATGGACCTGCTCGAGCGCGTCAAGCCGCACCAGATCTACGCGGCGGGTGATCTGTCCGATCCGCACGGCACGCACCGCGTGTGCCTGGCGGCGATCATCACGGCGGTGCACCGACTGCGTGCGCGCCCGTGGATGAAGCAGTGCGAGGTCTGGCTGTACCGCGGCGCGTGGCAGGAGTGGGAGCCGCACGAGATCGAAATGGCCGTGCCGCTCAGCCCCGATGAGGTGGCGCGCAAGCGCATGGCGATTTTCAAGCACGAGAGCCAGAAGGACAAGGCGCTCTTCCCCGGACCGAACGACCCGCGCGAGTTCTGGCAGCGTGCCGAGGACCGCAATCGCTTCACCGCGGAGATGTACGACCTGCTGGGCCTGCCGGAGTATCAGGCGATCGAGGGCTTTGTGCGCTGGAAGCCGAGCGAGAGCGATCAGGCGCTGGTCGAGCCCAAGGCGGGCGCTCGCTCATCGGGCAAGGTCGCCCAGAGCCTCAGCGGAACGCACGGCGCATCGTCCAACGGTGTGCATCATGCCGCCAAGGGCACCGGCGGCAAGGCCCGCGCGGCCGCCGGTGGCAAGGCACGCGGCCGCGCGTGACACCGCTGAGTTGCTTGAGTCATGCCGCGAACGGATCGAACCCATGAACCACACGATCGGCGTCTGCTCCTGGTCCCTCCAGCCCGTCAGTCCGGCGGACCTTGTCGCCAAGGTCCGCGCCACCGGTCTGGCGGCGGTGCAGCTGCATCTGGACCCGCTGCGAACCGGACAGTGGAGCGAGATCGAGACCGTCAACCGGCTGAACGCCGCGGGCATCCGCGTGCTCTCGGGCATGATCGGCATGGCGGGCGAGGACTACACGACGCTCGAAACGATCATGCACACCGGCGGCGTTCGGCTCGATGCGCACTGGCAGGAGAACCTCGCCGCCAGCCACGCCAGCGCCGCGATGGCCCAGCGACTGGGCCTGAAGCTCGTGACGTTCCACGCGGGCTTCATCCCGCACGATGCGCACGACCCCGTGCGGGCGATCATGATCGAGCGGCTGCGCGCGGTGATCGACGCCTTCGATGCACGCGGCATCCGTGTGGCCTTCGAGACCGGGCAGGAATCGGCCGACACACTCACCGAGGCGCTCACGGCGCTGCAGCGGCCGCACGCGGGCGTGAACTTCGACCCGGCGAACATGATCCTGTACGCGATGGGTGATCCGGTTGCCGCGCTGCGCAAACTCTCGCCGCGGGTGGTGCAGGTGCACATCAAGGATGCGCTGCCGACCGCCACGCCGGGCACGTGGGGCAGCGAGGTGCGTGCGGGCTCGGGGGCGGTGGACTTTCGGGCGTTCTTCGCGGTGATGCGCGAGAAGGAACTGGCGGTGAACCTGCTCATCGAGCGCGAGGCCGGCGAGAGCCGCATCGCCGATGTCGCCCACGCCGCGACGCAGATCGCCTCGTGGATCAAGTGAGCGAGCGCTGAAGCAAGAACGCATCGGCTCGTCACCACCCCCCTCAAGCCCGACGAGCCGGCGGCACGTCAAGGAGGCCAACCGGTGCCACGCCCCCAGGATCGTCCAGCAGAAAGATATGATTATGAATAATGAGACATTTGTTGAGCGAATCAAAGTTTGCGTGTATGATGTTGCGATCAGAATCGTGAAGAGCAATCTCAAGGAGGTCCAAGGCCGTTCGCCGCGCAAGTCGGATCTGGCGAGATCGCAGTGGTACAATCAATTAAGCGATCAAGACCGAGCGATGGTCGATGAGGTCATTGCGGACTCCGTACGGTCGGCAGTCTTTGGCATGCTTATGGTCATTGACGGCGTGAGGCCAATTTGGGATGGAGACGAGCCGGATGGCGCCTGTGAGCTGCGGTATCGCACCGAGGACGGAGAGGATTCGCTTCTAACCGGCGGTAACAATCCGTTGGGGGACATTTTTCTTGCAACGGTCCCTTTGGAGGAATAGGGTCGCCCTCCCTGCGAACCGTGGACATGCGGTGTGACCTTCCTCGGCTGGCCTGGTGGGTGGCCTTGCCCATGAATGGTGGACACACGGCGTGACCACCTTCGGCTCGTCGCGAGCTATTCGGGGCTGACGTAGCCGATGGCGCTGTGGAGGCGTGGCCCTCCGCTTCGCCCCACCCCGAGGGAAGCGATGCGTCGACCCGGCGGCGACTGCCCGCGAGGCGGGCTGGACGCGGAGCACGCGCCCATCGTCCGTCGAAGTAAAGTTGCCGTGCTGGACTCTCCTGCGCTCCAGCCCGTGCCGCACCGGCCCCCGTCGTCTTTGACAAGTGCATAGCCGCCAGCCGCGAACAGGGCTCCGCGGCGTAGGGCCGGTCCCGCCTGCTCGGGCCTGCCCGCCCGGTCGCCGCCACCCCACCGCACCCCACCGCACCTCACCCCACCCCACCCCACCCAACCCCGCAACCAACTTCCCCGGCGACGACGCGTACGTCCAGCTGGTCGATTCGAGCATGAGCGTGGTGGCGCACGTCGATGCGTTGACGGGCCAGCTCCGCCAGCGGATGAGCTACGACACCTTCGGCCGGATGCGGCTCATCCTCAACGCCGACATCGACGGCAACGGCCGCGTGGATGAGGATGACCTCTCGATCTTCGCCACGCAGTACATCTCCGAGGTCGGGCAGGAGGAAGGCTCGCGGACCACCGACTTCAACGGCGACGGCGTGGTTGATGACGCCGATCTGTCGTTGTTCGCCCAGTGGTACGACGACCAGACCGGCGACAAGCCGACGCGTGACGCCGTGCGTGTCGCGTACCACGGCTACATCCCCGAGCACGCGACGCTCACGTACATCGGCGATGAGAGCCGCATGACGCGGTACCTCGGCCGCATGCGCTGGTACGACGCACGCCTTGGCCGCTGGCTCACCCGCGACCCGGCGGGGTACGTCGACGGGCTGAATGTGTACCTGTTCGTCGGCGGGAATCCGCTGATGTTTGTGGATCCGACGGGGTTGTACAGCGTCTGGGAATCGCTGCAAATCGCGGGCTCATTTGTTGCGGGTGCAGGCGAGGGCGCGTGGGCGATCACAAAGGGAGTTGTAAAAAACGTAGTTGTAGAGCCGGCGAAGATGGCGTATGACGGTGTTGGCAGCCAGGTCGAGCTGGCGTCGCACGGCCTGTACAACCTCGGAGTCACAGATTCTGTCTATCTTCACCAGAACGCGTCGGGCATGTACCGCGCGTTCAGCGATCCCAACGCAGGTGGCACCCTCGTTGAGCGAGTCGTTTCGAACGCGCCGGCCGTTGCTGAGACGGTCGCAGACATGGGCACGCTCGGTGCCAAGTCGGTCGTCGAAGGAGCGTTTCGATTCTACCAAACTGGCGATGTCGACCAGTTGGGGGAGGATATGTCTGGGCCCATCTCGGGCGCAGTGGGGGCCAAGGCGCTTCTGCAACGGGGATCGCCCCGAGCCGGTGCGTCACCAAGCGTGCAGCCCGCAGTCGCTCAGGCTAAGCCGCTTGCGGGGCCAGTTTCTCCGCGGCCGATTCACGCAAAGTACCCAGACGGCACGATTGTATACGAAGGCCAGCAGCCGCCAAAGATCAAGGGGCCGCATCCAGACGCCGGAGATAGCCCACACACGGTGCTCATGTGGGATCAGCACAATAATCGGCCATACAAGGCGCGAGAGTTTGGAGAGAACAAGGAGCCTATGTTTGATATTGATTTTACAGTGCCAACATTTCCCAGCGGGAAGCCACGGCCAAGCCATTCAGCACCGGAGTGGCATCCGCAGGTCCCCAACGCTTCCGGTAAGCCAAATGCGGGCTACAAGCGCTCAAAAGTGGCGTTTCCGACCAGAGAAGAGGCTGCTCGGCATAGATAAGATGCACGATTTGGGAGCTGTGTATGTATAGAGTGTGGTTTAATGCGGCGGACTACGAAGAGACCGAATGCGCCCAGATTCTTCTCGTGGTTGGGCCTTGCATTGTGGATCTGAGATGGGAGTTAAGAATCAGAGAGTCTCAAAACTATCCCGACGGCACCGTGCCGCTCGAAGACAGAGGCGCAGACTTCGTTTTTAGTACGTTGGAGTTCATGCACCACATTACTCCATACGTTCAGATTATTGATGGCACGGCGCGAGGCTTTGATCGCGATGGGAACCTCGTGTTGAGCATCAGGGTGTCTGAGGATGTTTGGCAATTCGCAACAGTCGATGTGCGGATTGTCGATCTGTTGAGGGCTCGTTATCCAAGCATTGAGCAGGACGAGGAGTGGTGAGGGTGGCCTTGCCCGCGAGCAGTGGATACGTGTTGTGATCATCCGCGGTTGGCCTCAAGCCTCTCGGGACTGATGGCTCCGAGCGTCCGTGGGAGCCATCGTCTCTCGCTGCACCTTCGTCTCACGGCAGGGGATGCAGCGTGTCAACGCCAAGCCCAACAAAGGAGTGATGACGCGGGTCACCCGCCTAACGACCGCTGATGTAGAGTTATCGTGCTGCGCTCGACGGCGCACCGCCCCTGCCGGACCGGCTTTCGACTTCTTTGACAAGTACATAGCCCACAACAGCAGACCGGGCTCCGCGCCATAAGGCGGGTCGCTGCTGCTGAGGCTCGCTCGTCCTGCCGCCGCTGTCAAGATCCGCTCCCGACTTCAACGGCGACGGCGTGGTCGATGACGCCGATCTGTCGTTGTTCGCCCAGTGGTACGACGACCAAACCGGCGACAAGCCGACGCGTGACGCCGTGCGTGTGGCGTACCACGGCGACATCCCCGAGCACGCGACGCTCACGTACATCGGCGATGAGAGCCGCATGACGCGGTACCTCGGCCGCATGCGCTGGTACGACGCACGCCTTGGCCGCTGGCTCACCCGCGACCCGGCGGGGTACGTCGACGGGCTGAATGTGTACCTGTTCGTCGGCGGGAATCCGCTGATGTTTGTGGATCCGACGGGGTTGAGCAAGCACGACGATGCCGAAGATGTTCATGATGTTAGAACATTCCGCACTCAAGAGCAGTGGGATGCCTTCCACGCAGACTTGGCACACGATGGTCGGGTCGTCTACAGAGTTCAGCTTGGCCCGCCTGACAATGAAGCCAGAGGAGATCGTCGGGATCGCCACTACACGTATGTTGTTCGGACGCAGCGATCCGATGGAAACTACGATGTAAAGAACTATACTTGGAAGCAGTGGAACGACGAAGGCGTTGGCGACAGCGTGACGCACGCCAACAATAGAATGGTCGCGGCTGGCTCGGCGCAGATCGCCGAAGAGTACAAGGCTGCGTACGGCTTCTCATTCGCGTTCAACTTCATAGGCCTTCGCGGAGTTGGCAGTGCAGGCTCCGCCGCTGGCAAGGCGGCGCCTGGCGCCACAAGGGCTGCGGTGTCGGCTCATGCTGGCGTTGCGGCCGATCTCCTCGCCGCCGCAAAATCTGGTACGATGAATGTGGCCGACATCCGCTTCTCACAGTACTCCGTCAACAGAGTATTCCATAATGGAACGCCGGTCGCCGATGAGATTGCACGGCTAAAGAGTGGCGGGAAGCCTATGTGGCCGAAAATTCGGGTCTACCATAAAGATGGAAAGATCTTCTCGTTGGATAATCGCCGGCTGCTTGCTGCAAAGGAGGCTGGCCTTCGCGAACTGGAAGTACAATATGTGGAAGCTACGGATCCCAGAGTTGCTAAAGAAATTGACGAGAAGCACAACCCGATCGATGGAGAGGGTCTCATTGTAGGCATGGTGGGTTCAGATGCGCAGCGAAGGGAGACTAAGGAGAATCTGAGGAAGGCAGGCCGAATTCAGTAGTCCGGTACTCGTGCAATCGGAATGTGGTCATCTTCCGCACACAGTGCTTCCGACGATTGGACTCAGTTTTACTTACAGTTATGGTCGCCGATGCCTGTCGCCAAGAGGGTGGAGCAGTGATGTGTTGGCAGTGACTGTTCCGTAGAATCTGGAGTTAAGTATGGCTCGATTGGACAGTATCGTGAGGACAGATCTGACAAGAAAAGATCTTGAGCGTTTTCCTGTGTGGGTTTGGGGTGATGATCAGGATGCCAATCAACGCAATCCGATCTGGCCCCCCAAATTAGATGATGACGAGTGGGGCGCGGACTTTGTTGCTGCGGAGTTGTTCGTGGCGCTTCAGCGCCTCGATGGTTATGTGGTAGGTAACCCGAGGCGGCCTTATGCATACATTGTGTATATCGGCGACGATTCAGTGTCGTTCAACGTGAGTTTCAGATACTCCGGTGACGGCATCTCGGAGTACCATCGAAAGGGAATTGCCGCAATTGCGGCCGCGCTTGGGGTTGCTGAGTTCAGGCCGTTTCCAATTGCGTATCGACTCAAGGTCCTCGATCCGGAAGGGAAAGTCGTTGAGGGGGTCATCGGTTCAAATCTGTAGGGCCGTGTGACCTTGCCCGGGAGCGTGGCAGCGCTCCCGCGCCACCGACTCCACGGATTCGAAAGGTGACGCGGGGAGTCGGTGCGGCTGGAGCCGCGAACACGGAACCGAGCCCACCAGGGCCGACGTCGGCCGAGCGAACGGCTCGTTCCCTCGCGGCGGGAGCGAGATCGCAGCTTCGCTTCTGCCGCGGGGTTCGGTCGGCGCGCGCGGATGCGGGCTTCGGTCCGTCCGGGGCGACCGACCGTGGCCCCCGCAGGGCCGACGGCGATCCGAACTGAATATGAACATGGTCGGGCCGCGATGGGCCGCGGGGTGTGCGGAGGGGGCGTGATGGCGGCGTCAGAGGGCGTGATGACGCCGTCGCGCGTCCACAAGTCGGCGTCAGGCATCCACAAGACGGCTCCGCGCGTCCACAAGATGCCGTCACGCGTCCACGGGACGGCTCCACGCGTCCACAAGTCCGCGCCGCGCGTCCACAAAATGCCGTCACGCGTCCACAAGACGGCGTCTTGTGGATGCGCGGCGCGGACTTGTGGACCGAAATTGGGAAGTTTTGGTCGTCTGGTGTTCGGTTTTGTGTCGATGTTGGGGGGATCAGGGGTCGAACGGTCGCGATCGTGTTTGCGAACGCGCGGGGATTGCACGGGGAACGGGGGGGGAACGCGCGGCGATGCGTCGCGAAAGCACAAAGCCTAAAGGGGCAGAGGCTTGAGTTCAGAGGGGGGGGGGGGGGGAGAGGGGGGGGGCCTTTGGGTCGAAGAGTCGCCCCCTCCGGCTCGAAGACTCGCCCCCCCACCACCTCCCCCGCCGAGCGGGGGAGGATCTGTCGGATTTGGTGCTTTGTGCGTTTGCCCTTTGGCACTCTGCCACTGCGCCACTCTGCCACTCTGCCACTCTGCCACTGCGCCACTGCCCACCCCGCCCGCGCAGGTGCTCGGGTGGGCTCACGCCTTGAGCAGGCCGAGCATCACCGCCATTTGGGCCCAGAGGCGGTTCTCGGCCTGGTCGTAGACGGCGCTCTGGCGGCCGTCGATCACCGAGTCGGTGACCTCTTCGCCGCGGTGGGCGGGGAGGCAGTGCATGAAGATCGCTCGGGTATCGGCCAGGTCCATGAGCTCATCGTTGACCTGATACGCCGCGAACGCGGCCACGCGGCTGGCCGGGTCGCCGCCGCCGGCATCGGGGGCGTGGCCCGCGGGCGCGGCGTGGTGCATGCTCACCCAGCAGTCGGTGTACACCACCTGCTGGCCGCGGACGGCTCGGGCATCGGCCGTCACGGTGATCGAGCCGCCCGTCAGGTCCGCATCGGCCTGCGCGCGGGCGATGAGCTCGGCGGGCGGCGTGTACCCCTCCGGGCAGATGATCGTCACGTGGCCGCCGAGTTTGCAGCAGGATTCCAGCAGCGAGACGCAGACGTTGTTGCCATCGCCGATGTAGCAGACCCGCGTGCCGCGGATGGTGCCGAACTTCTCGGTGATCGTCAGCGCATCGGCCAGGCCCTGGCAGGGGTGGTGGTCATCGCTCAGGGCGTTGATCACCGGGATGCGGGCCTCATCGGCGACCTCCTCGAGGATCGCCTGCGAGTACACCCGCGCGATGATCATGTCGACGAAACGCTCCATGTTGCGGGCAAAGTCCCGCACGCTCTCGCGCAGGCCGATGCGGTCGCCCGAGGCGCCAAGGTCGTAGAAGATCGGGTGCCCGCCCATGCGGGCGATGCCGACCTCGAACGACACGCGCGTGCGCAGCGAGGCCTTCTCGAAGATCATCGCCACCGCGCGGCCGGACAGGCGATCGGCAACGTTCGCCCCGCGCGCGGCCTTGATCGCCGCGGCGGTGCGCAGGATGTTGTGCACATCGTCGATCGAGAGCGCCGCGACCGTCAGCAGGTCCGGACGCGACAGGGTCAGGGCCGGGGCCGAGGCGCCAGCGCGCGATGCGCCGGTCGCCTTCGCGACCGGGCGGGCGGGGGAGGTGCGAGCCGCGGGGGGGCGAGACTTGGCGGTGCGGGCCTTGGTCCCCGGGGCGTCGGTTGAACGGCGGCTTGAAGAGGTCTTCTTGGGCATGGGCGGCGTGGCGGGTGTGAAGTGTGGGGGCCGGGGGGGAGGCGGGCGGGGGCTGGAGGAACGGGGACGAGAACGGGAGCGGGGACGGCGGCGGCCAGTGGGGGCTGATGAGCCGACCGGGTTCGGAGCATACCGGATCATCGCCCGCCGCGGGGGGCCTCGGGGCCGCGGAAAGGCCCGAAAATCCATCGCGCCGGCCGCCCGGGCGCCGGGCCGACCGCCTTCACCCTCGATCAACCGAGGCTCGGGACCGGTCTGCCCCCGGCGATCACCATCGCCACCGGCGACAGCCCCGCCTCCCAGGAGATCATCCGCTCATCCGCGGCGTGCAGGATCAGCAGGTCCGCCCGGGCTCCGGGCTCGATCGTGCCCCGGTCGGCGAGGTCGAGGATCGCCGCGGGGTTCAGCGTGGCGGCCGTCAGGGCCTCGGCGGGGCTCAGGCCGAGGTGACGCACCGCCAGCGCCTGGATCATCGCCATCGAGCCGCAGGGTGCCGAGCCGGGGTTGTAGTTGCTGGCGATCGCCAGCAGGCCGCCGGCCCGAGCGGCCCCCCCGGCCCCCGCACCCCCCCCGGCCCCCGCGGCCCCCCCGGCATCAACGAATCGTCGCCCCCGGGCGTAGCGGCCATCGAGATGAAACCCGCAGGCCGGGAGCATCACCCCCGCGCACGGGCTGGCGGCCGGGCTGGAGGCCAGCAGCGTCAGGTCCGCATCGCTCGCGGCCTCGAGATGGTCGCACGATCGCGCGCCCATCGAGACCGCCCGCCCGATCATGCCCAGGCTCGTGAACTGGTCCGTGTGCATGCGGATCGGCAACCCCAGAGCCGCGGCACGCTCGAACAGTTCGCACGCCTGCTCGACGCTCCACGCGCCCTTCTCGATGAACGCATCGACCGCGATGCCGGGGAACTCCGCCGCGATGGCGGGGAGGGTTTGGCGGATCGTGCGATCCACAAAGTCGGGATCGGCATCATCGATCGCGTGGCCGAGCAGCGCGGTTGGTACGACCGTGCCCGCGAAGCCAGCCGCCGCGGCACGGATGGCCCGCAGCATCTTCAGTTCGGTCGCAAGGTCCAGGCCGTAGCCGCTCTTGACCTCGATGCTCGTCGAGCCCGCGGCGAGCATGCGGTCGAGATTGGCCCGCAGGTTCGCGGTCAGTTGCTCGGGGCTGGCGCTGCGGACAGCGAGCACGGTGCTCATGATCCCGCCGCCCGCGGCCATGATCTGCTGGTACGTCGCGCCCGACCGCTTGAGATCCCACTCATCCAGCCGCGAGCCCGCCCAGAGCGCGTGGGTGTGGCAGTCGACGAACCCGGGAACCACCGCTCGCCCCGCGGCGTCGATGGTTCGAGGCGTCGTTGGCCCGGGGGGTGAATGAGGTGCAAGTGGGTGAGGTGCGGGCGAGGGCTGTCCGGGCGACGGCGGCAGCATGCTTGGGGCATCGCCCGGGCCGACGTCATCTTCACCGCCGTCCCGCGACCGGGCCGCGGTCTGGGCGATGTCGACGATCCGACCATCGCGGATGCGGATGGTCGCCCGGTCGATGATGCGCAGCGTGCCCATCTGCGCGCCGCGTGCGGCGCGAGCGGGCCATGGCGAGCCGATCTTCGCGGGCGAAGTCGGCGTGACGAGGCGCGCGTTGATGATCTGCAGGTCCATCGACACGCGGTCTTTCGCCTCCTGTTGTCCCGCCGGACGTGTCGCCGGTGGTGGTGCTGCTCAGGCATGCTGCGGCTGGCGGCTCTCGTTGAGCAGCTTGCGTAGCACGGTCTGGAGGATGCCGCCGTTGCGGTAGTAGCCGATCTCGACGGCGCTGTCCAGGCGGCAGAGCGCCGAGAAGGTAACCTTCTGGCCCTTCTTCTCGCCCTGGGTGATGTGCGCTGTGACGCGCACCTCGCACCGGGGCGCGAACTCCGCCGGCAGCTCGATGTCGAAGATGTCCGTCGGGCAGATGCCCAGCGTCGCGGCCGTCTGGCCCGGCTTGAACGTCAGCGGTAGCACGCCCATGCCGACAAGGTTCGAGCGGTGGATGCGCTCGAAGCTCTCGGCGATGACGGCCTTGACACCCAGGAGCATCGTGCCCTTGGCGGCCCAGTCGCGGCTGGAGCCCATGCCGTAGTCCTTGCCCGCCAGCACGACCAGCGGTGTGCCGGCTTTCTTGTAGTTGGTCGAGGCGTTGAAGATCGTCTCCAGCGGGCCGCCATCGCGCGTGAAGTCGCGGGTCCACCAGCCCTCGCGGACCTTGCCGGACTCATCGACCGCCAGAGCGTTCTTGACGCGCACGTTGGCGAAGGTGCCGCGGGTCATGACGCGGTCGTTGCCGCGCCGGCTGCCGTAGCTGTTGAACATGGTCCGCGGCACGCCGAGGGTCTTGAGGTACTCGCCTGCGGGGCTCTTCTCGGCGATGTCGCCCGCGGGGGAGATGTGGTCGGTCGTGACGCTGTCGCCGACGCTGATGAGCACGCGGGCGCCGGTGATGCCGGGCATCGCGCCCTGCGCCGGGGTCGCGCTCATGCCCGCGAAGTACGGCGGGTGCTGGATGTACGTGCTCTTGTCGTTCCAGGCGTAGAGCTCGCCGCCCGTGACGGGCACCTTGTTCCACGTCTCGTTGGCGGTGAACACCTTGGCGTACTGGCTCTTGAACTGCTCGGGGCTCAGGCACTGGGCCTTGACGGCCTGCACCTCGGCCTGCGTCGGCCAGATGTCCTTGAGGAAGACGGGCTTGCCCTCGGCCGTCGTGGCAAGGGGCTCGGTGGCCAGGTCAATCGCGACGCTGCCGGCGATCGCGTACGCAACGACCAGCGGCGGGCTGGCCAGATAGTTGGCCTTCACCGCCGGGTGCACGCGGCCCTCAAAGTTGCGGTTGCCCGAAAGCACCGACGCGGCGATGAAGTCGCCTTCCTTGATCGCGGCCTCGATGGCCTCCGGCAGCGGTCCGGAGTTGCCGATGCACGTCGTGCACCCGTACCCGACGGTCTGGAAGCCCAGAGCGTCCAGGTCCGCGGTCAGACCGGCCTTGTCGAGATAGTCCGTCACCACGCGAGAGCCGGGCGCGAGGCTCGTCTTGACCCACGAACGCTGACGCAGGCCCAGGGCGCGGGCCTTGCGGGCGACCAGCCCCGCGGCGATGAGCACATCGGGGTTGCTCGTGTTCGTGCACGAGGTGATCGCCGCGATCACCACCGCGCCGTGCGTGAGCGTGCGGGGCTTGCCGCTGCGGCAGGTGATGTTGCCGAACGCGCCGAAGATCTTGTCGGCCGGGAGACCGAAGCCGGAGTTGCCCATCGGAGCGCCGAGGCTCTTGAGGAACTCGGCCTTGACGTTCTTGAGGTCCACACGATCCTGCGGACGCTTGGGGCCGGCCAGCGACGGTTGAACGGTGGACAGGTCGAGCTCCATCGTGTTGGTGAAGATCGGGTCGGGCTGGCTCGCGTCCCACCAGAGGTTGTTCGCCTTGGCGTATGCCTCGGTCAGCGCGGCCTGCTCAGCACGGCCCGTGAACTTCATGTACGCGATGGTCTGCTCATCCATCGGGAAGAAGCCCATCGTCGCACCGTACTCCGGCGCCATGTTCGCGATCGTGGCGCGGTCAGGGATGCTCAGCGCGGCCAGACCGGGGCCGTAGAACTCGACGAACTTCTCGACCACGCCCTTCTTGCGCAGCATCTGCGTGACGGTGAGGACCAAGTCGGTCGCGGTGGTGCCCTCGGGGAGCTTGCCGGTGAGCTTGAAGCCGATGACCTCCGGCGGCAGCATGAAGTACGGCTGGCCGAGCATCACGGCCTCGGCCTCGATCCCGCCGACGCCCCAGCCGACCACGCCCAAGCCGTTGATCATGGTGGTGTGGCTGTCGGTGCCGACGCAGGAGTCCGGGTAGACGATCGTGGCCCCGTCGACCTGCTTGCTCAGCACGCCGGGCGAGAGGTACTCAAGGTTGACCTGGTGCACGATGCCGGTGGCGGGGGGCACGCAGCGGAAGTTGCTCAGGCTCTTCTGGCCCCACTTGAGGAACTCGTAGCGTTCGTTGTTGCGCTCGAACTCCTTCTCGGAGTTGATCGTCAGGGCCGTCTTGCCGCCTTCGCCAGCGCCGAACGCGTCGACCTGAACACTGTGATCGATGACCAGATCGCAGGGAACCAGTGGGTTGATGGCCGAGGGGTCGCCGCCGAGGGCCTTCATGGCTTCGCGCATGGCTGCAAGGTCAACGACGCAGGGCACGCCGGTGAAGTCCTGCAGAACAACGCGGCCGACCATGAACGGGATTTCCTCCTGAGCCGGCTTCTTCGCGTCGTAGCCCGCCAGGCCGCTGACGTCGTCGGCGGTGACGACCGTGCCGTCGACGCTGCGGAGCATGGACTCGAGAATGACGCGGATGGAGTACGGCAGGCTGGCGATGGGCTTGCCGATCTTGGCCTTGCTCAACGCCGCGAGGCTGAAGTAGGTGTAGGTGTTGCCGTTGAGTGAGAACGTGCTGCGTGCGCCGAAGGGGTCGCGGGTCGACATTTGGGGCTCCGAGTGGGGGCGAAAGCGGGTGTCCGTCGCGTGTCGGGGGAGCGAGAGCGGTCGAGCGGGAGGGGCGGCCGTCGCCGCGGACGCGCACTCGTTCCGACACTGCAAACATAGCACCCGACGGCGGGGTCGGGCAGTGGTCGGCGGGGGCCTCTGCGGGCCGGCAGCGAGGGCGCATTCGTGCGTAGGTGGAGGGCGATTCCGCCGGTCGGCGCATAACATTGCGGTATGCCAAGACTCAAGGGACTCGTTGGCCTGATCTCGGGTGCTGGGCGCGGGATCGGGGCGGCGTGCGCGAGGGCGATGGCCGAGCAGGGCGCGCGGATGATCGTCACGGATCTGAACGAAGCCGCGGCTAGGGCCTGCGCCGCGGCGATCGGCCCGACGGCGGTCTCGATGCGGCTTGATGTTCGCCATGAGGCCGATTGGGAGCGTGTGGTTCAGGCCACGCTCGCAGAGTTCGGGGCGTTGCACGTGATGGTCAACAACGCGGGGGTGACCGGGTTTGACGCGTCGGTCGATCCGACGATCCCCGTTGGGCCCCAGGATCCGGAGCACGCGACGCTGGAGACCTGGCGTGCGGTCCACGCGACGAATCTCGATGGCGTGTTCCTGGGCTGCAAGCACGCGATCCGGGCGATGCGGGCGAACACGCCTCGTGGCGAGCTGGGACTGCGCGGCTCGATCATCAACATCTCGTCGCGTTCAGGCGTGGTCGGGATTCCGCGCGCAGTCGCGTATGCGTCGAGCAAGGCGGCGGTGCGCAACCACAGCAAGAGCGTGGCGTTGTACTGTGCCGAAGAGCGACTGGGCATTCGGTGCAACTCGGTTCATCCGGGAGCGATTCTCACGCCGATGTGGGAGCCGATGCTGGGCGATGCTCGCGATGAGTCGGCACGGCGCGCTGCGATCGCGGAGATCGCCAGCGATGTGCCGCTTCGGACGATGGGGCGGCCGGAAGATGTCGCGAACTTGGTGGTCTACTTGGCCAGCGATGAGTCGGCGTATGTGACCGGAGCAGAGTTCACGATCGACGGCGGGATTCTCGCGGGCTCGGCCGCGGTGCCGAAAGTGAATTCCGGAGGGGCCGAGGCCTGAGTGTCGGATGTCTGTGTCGCGGCGGACTCGACGCGGCGCTTGGGTGGCTCGGGTGTTGATCGGGTGAGCAGAAAACCGCGAGTGCGCGGAGGTCGGCCGCGACCGTGGGTTGCTGCACGCGGTGGTCCGAAAAAGTCGTCCGTCTCCGGCAATCGCCCGATGCCTCCGGCGTTGATGCTCCTGCGTCGAGCAGACGCCGGTCGTGCGCCGTCGCCAGCAAGACTGCCAGCGATGCACACGGTGATGATCGGCCGAACGTGGGCGACCGATCCGTTCGCGGAGCAGGAGGAACACCATGACAAACGTGCAAGAGCGTGCGAGTGCAGGCGTCAACAGTGGATCCGCGGCAGAAAGGTCGCGCCGCATCGCGAGGATCTTCGCGCTGACCTTGTGCGTCGGCACGGTGCTGACGGGCGCGGTGTTCGTGACCGGTGCGCTACCGACAGTGCCCGTGCCTCCGGGCAACCCGATCACGGAGCAGAAGCGCATTCTGGGCAAGATTCTGTTCTGGGATGAGCAGATGTCCACCAGCGGCACGGTGTCGTGCGGCACGTGCCACATGCCGGCCAACGGGGGAACCGATCCGCGGATCGCCCGACACCCCGGCGACGATCGCGCTCTCAACACGCCCGATGACATTCTCGGCTCACCGGGAACGATCCGCTCGGATGCGAACAACGACTATTTGCGCGACGCCATCTTCGCGCTCAATCCGCAGATCACGGAGCGATCGGCCAACAGCATGATCAACGCGGCGTACGCGCCCCTGCTGTTCTGGGATGGCCGAGCCAGCGGGACCTTCCGCGATTCGCTGACGAACGAAGTGGTCCTCGCCTCCGGCGCAGCGCTTGAGAGCCAGGCCGCTGCCCCGCCGACGAGTTCGGTGGAGATGGCGCACGACGCGATCCAGTGGTCGACGGTCACGGGCAAACTCGAGCGTGTCACTCCGCTGGCCTTGGCGACGGCACTGCCCGGTGATGTCGCTTCGCGTCTGGCGAGCCGGCCGAATTACGGCGAACTGTTCCGCGACGCGTTCGGCGATGAGGCGATCACGCCGGCGCGGATCGCGATGGCGATCGCGACGTATCAACGCACGCTGATCAGCGATCAGTCACCATGGGACCGGTTCATGGCCGGCGAGACCACCGCGATGACCGCGAACCAGATCGCCGGATGGAACGCGTTCCAGACCGTCGGGCAGGGCGGAACGCAGTGCAATACGTGCCACACCGCGCCGCTGTTCACCGACAACTCGTTCCGTAATATCGGCGTGCGGCCGATCGCGG
>ERZ1066130.27-NODE-27-length-93707-cov-11.728655_pt1 | contig 93707 bp, 82 predicted proteins | sample MGYA00382777_ERZ1066130 | MGnify/ENA primary metagenome ERZ1066130 (study PRJEB33369, sample SAMEA5778360) | biofilm metagenome | biome: Industrial cooling water; feature: Water cooling tower basin; material: Biofilm | place: United Arab Emirates | collected...
ATGCTTGCCATCCGGCAGGAACAGTCGTTTAAAAGCTTATTTTGAATCGGATGTTTTTTGGTCTTGGGTCTATTACTTGCCTCCCTCTTTATCTTTGAAGTCCGTGATGGTTTTTCCATCATACCGGTACACTCCACTCTGGGATCCCGCAACTCCAAACCAAATACTTCCATCGTTAGCTTCCAGAAGCCCCAAAATCATTCCTTTTTTTATGAACATTATTTCGGATACCGTGGGATTTTTATCAGACAAGGTCTTTTGATCATAACGGGAAAGTGCCCAGCCGGCATTGAATTTCACCTCACCCGTAGTCCAGATATTTCCTTCTTTGTCTTCGATGATTGCATAAGCACCTCGCTGCGAAACCTTCGTAAAGGTTTTGCCATCATAGCGCCAAAGTCCATCGGCACCGAACCAAATATTGCCTTTTTTATCTTCGATTACTGCCCAAACGTTGTTAAACGCTTTGCCATCGTTGTTCTTTAAAATGGTAAATGGTTTTCCCTGCCCGATTTCCCCATTCAGGCGGGTATCATAAACGAACATATTTTCTCCTTGTCCACAAAACCAAAGTTTGCCGGTTTTGTCTTCCAGCAGTAAACGAATATTATTACTGGGGAATCCGTCTTTTGTGGTAAAGGTCCGAATGGATTTCCCATCGTAACGGCTTGCTCCGAACCAGATATTACCGGCTCTTTCTTCATAAATATGAAGCGCGGAACTAATGCGAGCACCATCATTTGCTTGAAAAAGCTTAAAGCCTGTCTGTGCGGCAGGCTGGAGGTAAACACCCAAATCCTGAGAAGCCAGCCAAAGGTTTCCTTTTCGATCTTCCAATGCATCCCAGAAGGTTGGCCACTCCAGTGCCTGTGTCATATTGGTAAAAGATGTTCCATCGTATCGATACACACCGATGTAAGAAGCAATTAAAATGTCCCCGTTTTTTGCTTGCCTTACCTTCCGAACCATACTCATAGGTACCTTGGAAGCGGCCGCCTCTTTCAACTGAGACTCGGATAATCCTGATCGATGGACCCTGTTATTTTGATTTTGTCCACAGGAAGTGGAAAGGATAAATATAAAGAGCAAACCAGGTATCGTCTTCATCATGATGGATTTAGTATTAACGCCAGCAAAGATACCCGTCTGAGCGCCCGGCTTTAGTAAAGCATCTGTAAAAAAATGTAAACGAAGTGTAAAAATGACTTGCCTTCGTTCCCGGATAGTGAATCTCTGTCAGGGGTTAACCATTTTATTTTTCACTTGTCCAACGTCAAATTGCTTTTTAATCCAAGTTACCCTGAGCATTTACTTGTTTCTGGTGGAAATCTGCCATCCGGCAGGAACAGTCGTTTAAAAGCTTGTTTGGAGTTGGAACATTTGGGCTCTTGCCGCGAGATGTGCGAGGCTCCTATCTAAGCTCACTATTTTTTACCAGGGTTAATGACTGTTCATTTTCGGGTAGCCCGTCTCTGAATTCTTGCCGGATCTCATAGTGGTAGATCGTTCCGTTTTTATCTTTCGCATCATAACTCGTTATCCCGCCTCCTTTTGTTTTTATGCATTGCCAGGTTTCTGTTATTTGCTCCAGTTTGGACAGGAATATCTTAAAGGCTCTTTGGCTGACTTTTTTGCCATTGATGTAGCTGATCATTTTTGTATTGTTTTCACGGGTGTCTGCTTTTTCCGTTTTTTTAGTTGGCATTGTTTGGGCGGGGAGTCTGCTCCCTACCGTGGTTAGTGATAAAATCAAAATCGCTTGGCATACACCTATTTTCCACTTCATCTTGAACGTTCTTTGTCTTGTATTATTCTATTGACCGGCTTACCTACCCCGGTGGCGTTTCTGACATACCGTGACAGTTGTAAATTTCCCTTCTTTTAGTTTAATCCACGTTTTTTTAATACTTCTTCTAATTCCTTGTTCTTATTGGGGCTTTTCAGCATTCTGTAAATAAAAATGACGGGAATCAACATGGGAATCAGGAACCCTACCTGTATGGTAGGAGCCAAGCTCCAGGCCACAACTCCGAAAATGAGTATTCCGGCTAGAAAGCCAATGGCTGTAGCATGGAAGAGTTTGGAGTTTTTCATCTTTTTCTTCTCGACTAATAGTTCTTCATCCGTGAGTTGAGTAAGGCCTTTCTTTTCCATCGACTTATTTTTTATTAGCTAAAAGCAGATTGATTTTTATCTTGTATTATAAGAACTACCTCCTAAAAATTTTAAAATCTAGTACCTACTGCGATTCCGCCCCAGGGGTAGGCCATTTTCTGAAGTTTAATTTAAGAACGGCATCAATTGTTCGTATAGCGTACTAGTGTTTTTCAATAGCAATAGCTATCCCCACAGTTGCAAACCATTGTGCCTGATAGAAACGCGGTATGTCAATGCGCTGCCCGGCAAAGTTTCCACCTCCGTCTATGTCGGGTGTGATTTCTCCATAGTACCAGGCACCGTGTTTGAGCGTAGGCGTAACCCCTGCGTTTACATACACCAGCGGACGAACGCCCGGGTTTCGATTACTTACTTTATTTTTTCCCAGCCGATAACTGCACATGACTTCTATGCGACTGACGAGCATACTGGCACGGGCGAGGGGGTCACTATAATTCGTTCCCAGATTTTGGATGGACCGCGGCTCTCCATTTTCAAAGCGAACGAAGACATACCCTATTCCGATGCCACCCAGTGTTTTCACCAGAAATCTTTCCTGCTGCACAATCGTGTACCCGGCACGCAAAGTGAACGAAAAACTATAGGGCTTTGCCTGGCCAAAGGTTCGCAATTCTATATCTGAATTGATGCCATATACCATACGATGGTGATGGTACAAAATATCAAAACCCATGAGGGTATTATTGCTGCGAGATGATATGTTTGAAAGACCTTCACTGGCTGCCCATTTTTGAAAGTCAGCAACGTTGGCTTGAGCACTCCCCATCTTATAAACAAGCCACCAGGATCGAATTTTGGTAGAGTCGGATTGTGCCTGCGTGGGTAAACAGAGAAGTAAAACAAATGCAAGAGTTATTTGGATGCCTCGTACCAACATATAGCCTATCGAATTGCGTTATGAAAATTAAAATCACCCAACCTTTGATATAAATGAGCGCATTGTTTTCAAATTTAACTCATGTTGGCGTTTCTGACATTCCGTGACGGTTATTTCTGCATTATCTTTTGTTTCTGAATCGCACACCTTCATTCCTGTCATGGGTTAGCCCCGCTCTCGGCTGCCGATTTATGGATGTTGTCTACTTTCAGAAAATCACCGTCTATGATCATGACTTTCACTCCCGTGGTGGTCTTTGATCGATGTGAGCTGAGATCATCGGACACCACGTAGGTCATTCCTTTTGTCAGGGTGAACTCCTGCCCATGTTGAAGTTCACTGGTGAATTCACCCTCCAGGCAATGCACTATGTGGCCTTTCGTACACCAGTGATCTGCAATGTACCCGGCTGAATACTCGACTATCCTGATTCTTAATCCATCGAATAATCGGGTTTGCCAATAGGCGGTGCCTTTTTCTCCTTTAAATTCTTCTTTGGGTACATGGGCCCAGTCAATGGTCTGGAAGGGAATTCCTGTATTCATCATTTGCTCGTGTTATCTGTGGGTTCACTCAACTTCATGCACCACGTTGGTGTTTAGTTTATTGTCAGGCATCGGGGATATTGGGTTCCACCAGTCGTTTGAGTTTATCTAACGACTCTTGCCAACCCAGGTAACACATCTCGGTGGGGATGGCCTCGGGTATGCCTTCCTGCGTTGCCAGCAGTTCAGTTCCGCACAGCACTTTTTTTAATTCGATGGTGGTGGTCATCTTTCCCGGCAACTGCGGATCATCAAACAGGTCGGTATACTTCAGGAGTTCGTTGGGTTTGATTTCGAGGTATTCGCCACCAAAGGAATGGCTGGTGCCGGTGGTAAAGTTGGTAAACGTCATTTTATAGGTGCCTCCGATCTTTACGTCCATGCGCTCGACTCTGCACACGAAACCGTACGGTGGGAGCCAGGACGCCATCGCGTCTGCGTCTGTAAATGCTTTGTACACTTTTTCGGGGCTCGCAGAAAAGACTCGGTGCAGTGTTACTTTGTTGGTGCTCATGCGGATTGTTTGACGGTTTGGGATAGAATCTCAAAAGTAGGTGTTTTTGACGAGGGTTGTAGAACACACCTCTCGGCTACAGAAGCCAGAACAGCCTTTGCCTTTGACGGGAGAAGGCTGACCGTATCATATATTTTTTAAATGACCTCGGGTAATTTTCGATTTGTTTGTCATTTTTTCAGCTGGAGCAACTCTATTGTTTTAATAGAAATCTGCTTTCTTAACGATTATCTCCGCAGGCTACTTTTGTTTTTGCGATAGGCCAGCGGGGTTTGCTTAAATTCTTTTTTGAAAAGCCGGATGAAAGAACTCTGATCTTCAAACCCACAGGCAGCGCCCACCATCGAAACGGGCATCCCTGTTTTTTTAAGAAGCTTGCATACTTCCTTCATGCGAAGACGAGTAAAGTACTGAAGGGGTGTTTGTTCGTAGACACTCTTAAAGAGCCGGTGAAAATGAAAGGGTGATAGATTGGCTGTGTCTGCCAATTGTGCCAACGTAACGCCACTTTTTAAATTCTCCTTCATACATGTCAGCGACCGTTTTAACTTGTTGTTCAGATCCTTCCGGGTGATTTCGTTTTGGGCTTTAATTCTGTTGGCCGGCTGGTATTTTTCCAATTGATACCAGGGTTTTTTCGGCCGGCTGGCGGGATAGCCGTGTTGCTGCCGAAAGGCTTTTCGCTCGTTGGTAAAATCCCACCAATTCGCGCGGGCATCAACATGTTCCGCATAGTGCGTACACAGGCGCATCTGGTCTTCCACGCAGGGATCAATCCAGGCGCCCAGTTGACGCTCCATCCGGTCGATAAGTTTGGCCGGGTCTTTTCCTTTGAGTTCTTGAATCGAATAAAAACCGAGTGCGATAAGGTCCTGGGCAAACCGAACTCCGATGGAAGGGATGGTTTGAAATTCGGAGAGCGCCTTTAGTTCCCTGGCCCGTACTTTCGAGATGCCCAACATGGCTTGCAGATTTTCGGCTGACTGGTGATGGATTTCACTCAGCCTGACCTTGTTCGCCCGCAACTTTTTTTTCTCCGAAGGTAAAATGTCCAGGCGATTGGTGTGTTCATTCATCTTCGGCAAAAGTTAGCATATAACTGTTATTGTCTTTGATTGAAAACTCGGTGGCGCCATAAAATGTTTTTTCCAGTCCGTGCAAAACGGTCACCTGGTCGCGTATCTTCTCAAAGAAGGCCCGGATATTTTTTATCTTAATATACAACAACAGCGACCCGCCATGGCTTCTGTTTACCATGGGCAACGTGTTTTCGATGCTGGCCATGGTTTGAAACATAAACGTGACGCTTCCGCAAGTCATCATAACAAAGATGGGGTTTTTCTGGTCAGGCACTTCGGTGACGACCGTGAATCCAAGCATTTGATAGAATCTGACCGTTGCGTGGATGTCGTTGACAAAAATATTTGGTGAAACAGTTTCCATGGTGATGTGTGGGTGGGTTGCGTTGTGTTGAGCTATGGATGGAGATCCGGGCGGCCTGGCTGCCCGGATCATGTACTTCGTCCTTTTGTCTTGTTGGCCAAAAGTAGCGGATGCCGGCCAGCGGAAATGTGCAAAACTTGCGAAGCTGAAAAATCTTCCGTCCTGTTTGATGAGCAGTGTGGTTCGGATCACTTTTGTCACTTCGCTGTGCCCGGCTTTCAAACGCTGGGCACAGGGTTTATCCTATTTCGTAACACCGCAGTTCCCGAGACGGGAGGCTCTGAAAAAGACCTGGTGCCGTGTTCCTTTGTTGTTGCTCATGCGGATTGTTTGATGGTTTGCGATGGAATCTTGGAAGCCGGTGCTTCTGGCGGGGGTTGTGAAAACTTTTGCTTCGGTGACATCACGAGTTTCTTCCGCGACACGGTCCGTTTCGTGGGTGACATTGCTTACTGCGTGAGTCACATCGAAAAATTCGTGAGTTACTATGCGAGGTTCGTCCGATACATTAAAAGTTTCGTGTCGTACATCGCGAGGTTCGTGCATAACATCGGCAACTTCGTGCGTCACTTCCCGAACTTCGTGGGTAACATGGGAAATTTCGTGAAACGTGGTGGTTTCTTCGTGGGTGACGTGGCTTTGTGCGGGAAGAAGGGCAGGAGTACGGGGCTTACTCCTGTCACGGGCGAAGGAAGCGGTGGCTTCTTTTTACTCGCTGGGGCGTTTGGTGAACTTTAAGGCGCTTACTTGCTTGTATTGGGGACTGGATGCGCCAAACAGGGACTTGACATAGGTTTTGACATCCAGCGCTGTGGCCACCAGGCCGGTTCCTTCACCATAGAGGGCTTTATCTCTGGCGATGCGTGCGTTGCTCGCTGCGGTGGTGGCGTTGATGACGGCTGTGTTTTTTGCCCGCAGGTCGGTGAGCAAGGTGTTTAATGCCGTCAGCTTTAGTTCATTTTCATTGGGCAGGTATTTTGGCTCGGCTGTGAGTGTGGCGATCAACTGCGCGAAATGATCGATGAGCTTATCAAAACTCTGCTGCGAGATGGACGCGGTTTTGGCGGGTTCGGCTCCGGGGGCGAGGTCTTTGGCCGCGGGTTTTTCTTTGGCCTTGGCGCGTTTTCCCTGAATCTTGAGGTTGGATGTTTTGACGTTATCCACTGTTTGCCGGGCGGCTTCGGTGGCGGCCAGGGCATTGACGATTTTGGTGGACAATGTTTTGAGAGGTTTGAAGACAATCTCCCGTGCGTTGGTGGCATTGTCATAGGCGGTCTTGGCTACTTTGACGGCCTGCAGGGTGGCGTTGGCCGCGGTGAGCTGGGTGTTGAGCGCGGGCAGTTTTAAGGCTGCTTTGCTCGGATTGTACGCTGCTCCGTAACCGGTGCAGAAGCTAATGAGATCCTCGAAGGTCGCTACATTTTTAGCATGACCTGTTTCTGTGGTACTTGCCATTGTGTTTTGAATTTAAAGGTGAAACATTAGAGAAACTATACTGCTACTAACGACCGGGGGTGAGCGCAAGTTGTGTGGCGCATTGCATCTACCGCAGACTGTAGGATTTTATGCAGCCGGAGGGGAATTTTAAAGATTAAAGAGGGGTAGTGGTACTCACTATTAGTTAGCCATGCGGTGGGATATTTTTCATTGACCTCATTGTTGGCTTACACCGAACTGAGCACACTTATTGGCTGGCTTTGGATGTAGGATACTTCAGTCGTTGTTTAACGGCCACCAGGTAAAGTTGTCTGAAATAATTATTTCATTTTTCTCTAAATGATGAGTCGTCTTCATGGGAATTGTTCTAAAGTCCAATTTATACTTAAGAGCAAGATGCCGTATTTCAGACGTATCGTCATAGGTTAGCATATACTTACCCTTTAGTTTTGACGTCAAGTAAAATAGTTTTTCGTGGTCAATATCAAAGTGAGTGTATAGACGTTTGCCAGCGACTGTATATGGAGGATCAATAAAATAGTAAGCGCTCTTATTACTCAGGTTCTGCTCTAAAATCTGAAAGGCGTCCCCTTTTATGAAGTCAATTCTTTTTTTTACATAGTCAATTGCTACTATTCTGTCATGTAACGTTTGTGGATACCAACGTGAAGAAATTCCTTTTCCATTTTCACCATTTTTTATCATTCCTGAACCCTTAGCAAGGATACCTCCGTGAAAAATTCTGTTTTTTAGTATTGTACAAAATGCAATGTCATGAGTTTTCTTATTGGGCTTGTCAAATTCTATCTTAACGTTTTCATGGTTAAGATCAAATTTTAATATTTTTTCTGCCAGCCATTTATTTTTTCCATTCAGAATTACTTCCCAAACGGCAGCAATTTCTTCATCCATTTCGACCATGGTTATCTGGTCAGCCAATTTTTCAAATGCTGCTGTTAAACTCACAATCCCACCACCTGCAAATGGCTCAATTAATGTATTTACTGATCTATGATTTTGTTTTAACCATTGTCTAACCGTTGGAATTAACCACGTCTTTCCTCCCGGATATCTGAATGGGCTTCGCTGTGGAACCGAGGCAACATTGATCACTACACTTCCTGTGGGAGTTTCGGGTATATCAAATATATTCAGTTGGCGTTTCATTCCACAACAATGTTTTCCGGATTATCGGAGTCTGTTTTACCAGATCGCTTTGCATCAAGTTTCTTTTGAAGTATTTGTGTGAACTCTTTTATTGAGCCAGCTTCGAACTTTGCAATCTGCTCTAAGGCCTTGGCAAACTTGGTATATACTACTCTTTGTAATTTTAGCTCCAGGGTTTTGGTCTTCTTTACCGGAACCAGGTCATATAGGAAGAAAGCAAAATCGGATTCTTCTTTGGCAAATTCTGGTAATTCGGGCAGAGTGTTGTAAAAGCTGGTTTGTAGAGCTACCACTTGCTTTTTCTTCCACTGCTTCAGGATAGAACCTTTTGCAATTATTTGAGGGATGAGTCTTTTTCTTGAGGATGAAAGATAGTCAGGCTTTGGAAACTTAAACGCCTGATTCCAGGTAAAGCCGGGTGATGGATTTTCCAGAAAGGCTGTAAAAGGCCCTGTTAAGTTTCCGGAAATATAAACGGCTTGAACTTCCAATGATCCAAAATCAATGACACGACCTTTGTTGTCATAAGAAACGAGAACGTAATCAATATTTCCGGCAGACTTTCCGTATTTATCTTTTAGACGAACCTCCCCAACATGTGTCCAGGTGGTTTTTTTGTCAAATATGAACCCGGCTGCATCGCTAATAATACGCCAATCTTCTCTAAACCTGATTGGGCAAATGATTACAGACTTTCCTTTATGATGTAAACTGCAAACCCCTAGCGGAAACTCTACACTATTCTTGGTACAATTGGAAACAATGTTATTGAATGGACAGAGCTTGTTATCTCTATACCTCTTAGCTCTTTCCGACTTGTTATCTACCGGAAACCCAAATACTTCTGCCAAAGGCTGTTGGGTTGGTGCTTTTTCATTAATCATTTTTCAAATTTAGTCAAATCCTCCAGTTTTTAGATCCATAATTTCGTTAAATATACATATACATATTCATCAAGGTTTTCGGGCTTTACGTTCGGGTAATGCCTTCTCGAAGCCACGAAACCAAACGTTGATTGAAGATAGGACATAAATCAAACTCGTCACGACATCATTGGGAAATATTTTATTGGTGGTATTGCGGACAGCTATCTCACCGGCAATTTGATTTGAACTTCTCGTTGGTGAAGAACTCCAACGAGGGCAGGGGAGACTTGTGTTTCGCAATTTTCGTTAACACATATTTAAATGTGTCTACGGTATTTTATTGGGTATTTTGTACCTTCTCAATATTAAAGTAACTAATGCTGTACACAAATATTTTCCCTACGACAAGATTATCTTTCTCTTTGTCACCGTAGTAGGCCATTTTTTGCCCACAAATGTCGGTTGCTTCAATCATTAATACGTAGTTGTTCCTTTTGAGAACTTTCTTCTTCCTAACTATTCCCAACACATAGCAGATTTTACTTTCCTCCCATGGAGGTGGGTCTTTATGGATTTTGTGTAAAAGTAATTTGTTTGGAGGATTACTCTGCGAAAACTGCATTTTTACCAGATCTCCAATATTAAACGTTGAAAATTCTAATTTATCCTCTTCATTTTTATTTGCCGCCCGAACTTTACTTTCCTCTTTAGTTTTTTTCCAATAATCTTTGTAGTACTGAATTTGATTTTCAAGTTCAATGTCCTTAAGATTCAATTGTCGATGAAATGAGGTTAAAATTATGGATGAAATGTCGTCTGGATGAGAAACTCCCATTGACTTGAAGAAGCAATAGATCGAATTTTTCCCTTCCCAAAGATTCCAGCTATTTCTGATTCCTAATCCTATACCCATATGTAATTCTGTCACAGCATCTTGCTCGCGCTTTGATTTGAATTCTTCCATGTCTTTGTCGGACCAGGTACATTTCAAATAAGTCAAAGCATCATTAAGGTCTTTTGGTATATACTCATCTGAATACTTGTTACAGTCCCCTTGGGGGTAGGCTACCGCTGTGATCAATAAGAAAATAGGTATGAAAAGAGGTCTCATTTTTTAGTTAGCTACTTCAAATTTAATATGCTCGTGGCTTCTTAGCCGTTGCCGGTGTTCTTCACCGGCAATTTAATTTGAACTTCTCGTTGGTGAAGAACACCAACGAGGGCAAGGCAATTTAAACAAATAATATGGATGGTTGTATATGGGTGCGGCTGTTGCCATAGCTTTGCAGTGCTTAGTTATTTTTTCTGCGAAACCAAACGTTGAATGAAGATAAAACTTCATACCTACACATCACCCAGCCATTGGTTATAACTTTGTTGGCAGTAGTTTTATTTATAATCTTTTGTCTTTAAGAAAAATTCGTCACTATTATAAAATTCCGCGAATAGCTCATTAAAGAACGGAATTTCTTCTCTACCCAAACTCATTGCTCTATACTGAAGTGTCCATAGAATTTCAAACCAATATCTAATAATTTGTAAAATGTGAAATTGTCTAAACCTAACAATTGACTCATTCATACCCGTCAGAAAACTACTACCATATAAATTAGTTAGCTCTTTTCTGCTTTCGCTAAAGTGTCTTACTGAAGAATGGCTACCTATTAATTGTTCTATTAACATTGCATTAAGGTGTATTTTTTTCTTCCCTTTTTTCGAAACTTTTTTTTCAAAAAGGATTTCATCAACCTTCAGGTGCCATTCTAAAATAGGGTCACTTTTTGTTTTGCTAGTAACAAGAAAGTCAATGTTGGAGTATCTATCACCTTTCGCAAATGCAGATAGTATTGAAATCATATTTTCATGTATTTCATCATCTAAATTGTCAAGATATTTAAACTTAATAGAATGTGCATTAGTCAATTCCCTCGATTTGTCATAAAGTAACTTTAGATCATGATTTATTTGATTCTTAATAAATTTGATATCAGGAAATACGCCATTATTATTGATGTAGTAATCAAGAAGTAAACAAAGTTTTCCAATTCTCTCAAGTCCTGTCGCTAAACTTGTAAATGATTGGAAGTAAAAGCCTTTCTGAGCATAATTTGCTTTAGAAATTTGGACAACTCCAGAAATAAGAATTTCTTTTGTGAAAGAAGCTTCCTCCAACAGGGCGATAAAAGTTTTATTCAATTTAATTTTTCGTATTAAAAAGTTACTGCCAAAGTTTGTGTTTCTGCAGTAGTGCCTTTTCGAAGCCGCGTCCTGTCCCACGAAACCAAACGTTGAACGAAGATAAAACTTATAACTGATACTTCACACCACCATGCACAGACATTTTTTCATTGTGATTTTGCCAACGTCTTTGTCTGTATGGTCAAAATCTTACAGATTTTTATGTATCACCGGTGTTTTTTGTCGTGACAGGACTGGCAAATTGAAACGAGCCATTTGATTGGTTCTTTTCCAATATTTCTTTTGGCATATCTCTTGTGGTGAACCTGAGTTGCACGGGCACCGCAATAAACACATTTCCAGTTGTCTCGTTTGAGTACAACATACCGCTTTCGTTGCCATTCTTCCGATTTAAGATATGTATTTCTATAGTAGTTACGTCTTAGTCTGCGGCCAATTTCAAACATCAACTGTTTAAAACCCCAGATTGCCAACGCTACAGCTATTAAAACAAGATATTCGAATTTCATATTTGTCCGAGAACAAATCTTTGTTGGCTTAGAATATTTTTACTTGAAGTCGCCTCGCCTTTGTAAATAATTGCTGTACTTGTTGCACAATTATAAATCCGGCACATTTTTTTTTGATCGCACAACTTTCTTTATTTACAGTCCGTAAATCTCTTTTGCCATTTTCCAGTTCTTTTTAAGAATAGGTTGTCGCATATTCGTCTCTCCATTTGAAGGTTCGCCTGAAAAGTGACAATATCTCTCCGGGTAGTCCGGGTTGCCAAATTCTTCCCATTTTTTGAATGCGTCATAACTCATTGGTTTTTCAATGTCGAACGGAATTGGTTGTCCAGTCCGAATGCAAAATCCATTACCATGTCCCGATTGCTGCTTTTTACTTGCGGGCTTGGCAGTGCCGAACGCAAATCTTTGACTCGTTTGGTCAATGTAGTCAACCTCTTTTAAGGCGTCCTCAAATAGTTGAATGTCATTAGTGTCGGTCTTGTCAATTAATATTCCCATCTCCTTATTGTTCGCCATTGAGAACTCGTAAAGATTTAGAGATGTAATAATCATTTTGTTGTCGTTGAGATAGCATTTGGCGTGCAAGTCCTCATTGTATTTTAAAATTACGAATCTTAATCCCTGCAAAAATCTCATCTCGTCAGGATTCAATTCTTGTTTACCGAAAATCACGGTCGTTGTTTTGTCCTTCTTGTTTCTATAGTCAAGAAGTTCTCTAAAGTCTTTAGAGATTTTAAGGTAGGGTGAAATTAAAATCAGTCGCTGGTCTGCGTTTCTTATCAAGTCCTCGATTTCTGAAACTGCTTTTCTTGTATTTAAAAATTTTGCCATAACATATTTATCTGTTTGATTTAATCTTGCTTAGCCATTGCCGGTGTTCTTCATCGGCTATTTGATTTGAACTTCTCGTTGGTGAAGAATACCAACGAGGGCTACAAACCCAAGCTGGCATAAATACAATGTTATGCACTGGGCACTTTCACTACATTAATTTATATATCTCTTTTATCTCGTTCTCAACTTTACTGAATTCAATTGTTGGGTCTTGAAATTTAATCTCTTTCGTAGTCCGTCTCCAGAATGGAAACCACCAAGTCATAGTTGTCCCGAAATGTTCAAATTGATCTTGTTGTAATTCTATTTCAGTCCGTTCTTTAAAAATTTTGTCTCCTTTGAAGTATGTTGTAATTCTTTTTCGTTTTGTCAAAAGGTTGAAGAGTATTTCAATTGCTCGTCTTAAGTTGTCATGTTTAGAGTCATAATGAACGTGAGATAAACCGTAACCAATGGTCAATTCGTTGGGGTCGCTCTCAAGCCAAATGTCGGTCCGGTCAATTGTCAAATGAGTCCCATAATCAAGATTGTCCACGTTGATTTGAACATGTCTTGATAGTAAGTCCTTAATCTTTTCAAATATCTCTTGGTGGTTCATCTTGGTCTTCAAGGGCCTTGTGCATAACGTTTGTGTTTCTGCAGTGGTGCCTTACCGAAGCCGCGTCCTGTTCCACGAAACGAAAACGTTGAACGAAGATAAAACTTTAAATCAACTCGTCACGGCACCATTGCAGAAACATTTTGTTGCCGGCAGTTCATTACTCAATCTTTTTAAAGAAACTCTTTTTTTCCTCTTTAAATCTGAGTCCTCCAGTTGTCATATACTCTATGTTAAATCTCAAGAATTCCTTTGTATTTTCAACGTCATAGTAAATGCAATACTCAAGTTTTTCAAAGTCAAGTTGTCCGTAATACTTTGTCAGGGTTTTAATACAGTCCTCAAGTGGTAACACAAAGAATTCGTCAACCTTTTCGTCCAAATGCTTTATTGTCAGCGCTGTTTCGCAAACAATACTATGTAGGTCAAACAGTTCCTTTTGTTTGGATATTTCGTCTTTAAGAGTCGACCAGGAGTCATAGTCTTTAAGCAAGTGGTCACGGTCAAGCATTAATGCGAAGTCACCTACCATATTTTGTAGTTTGTCGGCCTTGTCTGTATTGAAGCTCACATAGCCAACTGGCATACCACAATGTTGGGTGTAATTCCTTAGCTTGTAAACCAGTCGATAGGCAAAACTCCGGTCATAAACAAAGCTGGTCTCCTCATGAAATTTCAGGGGTTCATTTGATGCTTTACCAAAATGGTTTTTAAGAATACGTTCCGTATGGTCTATGTAGGTCCTAAAGGCAGTAAAATAGTTTATGAGTAGTCGATTTGCCTCGAAATATATTTCGTCAAAGTACCTTCTTGCTAGGTCCAATTGTGCTGAGGGAACTCCCTTAATTTCCTGTGTAAATTTTAAATAAGCCGAGAAGTTGATAATAACTGTCCTATATAATTCTTGAAGTTTATTATAAGTCTTTAAGTCTTCATTTATTTTAAGCAACTCGTTATATTCGAATTCTTGAAGCTCTCGCAATCTGTCCAGTTTCTTACTGTCAATTACTCCAAGTAGTCTTACTTTTTTATTGGAACCTGTCATTGATTATGAATTGCCGGCAACGTATGGCTATATGCAATTGCATATATTTTCGCTATATAAAAATAGCCAAAAACCCTTCAAAGCAGCCATATTCTCCAAAAATATGGTGGATACTTTTTTTCGCAATTGCGCGGGTTTAAATCTCCATTAGCATGGGAATGACACCTGGAAAATAGGACTTCGTATGTTAGTCAGAATTTCACTGTCCTAATACGTAAGCGCATCAAAACCGCAAAAAGAACTCGGTGCCCAGCCCAGGGTGGGAGGTGACCGTAATCGAGCCTTCGTGCTGCCGCATGATCTGCCGTGACAGACTCAGGCCTATGCCGGAGCCTGACTTTTTGGTGGAGAAGAAGGGGATGAAGATTTTTTCCAGCGCCTCGGGCTCAATGCCGTTACCATTGTCGCGGATGGCGATGACGGCCCGTTTGTTTTCGCCCATGAAGGCGCGCACGGTGATTTTGCGGTAGGTCTGTTCGTCAAAGGCCTGGATGGCGTTTTTGATCAGGTTGATGATTACTTGCTCTACCATGTTTTTGTCGGCCACTATCCGCAAGTCGTCAGGTTCTATTTTTAGTTCGGTTTCGATGCCGGTGTCGGTCAGTTCTTTTTTGTGGAGCATGATCATCTCTTCCAGCAGGGTGCGCACGGATATGTCTACCGGGCGGGGGGTGGGTATCTGGGTGAGGTTGCGAAACTCTTTGACGAAGTGGATGAGTCCTGCGCTTCGTTTGGTGATGGTGGAGAGGGAGAGGTGCATGTCGCCCAATTCTTCGATGGTAAGGGTGGAGGCTTGCTCTTCTTTTATGCGCTGCCCCAGGTCTTCTTCGACCATGCCAGCCAGCGAGGAGATGGGCGTCACCGAATTCATGATTTCATGGGTGAGCACGCGCACGAGGTTTTGCCAGGCTTCCATTTCTTTTTCTTCCAATTCGCTCTGGATGTTGCTCATGGAGATGAGTTTGATCTCTTCGGCCCGCAGGGTGAGCTCGATGACGAAGATGGAGAGCTGCACGGTTTCGTCACCGGACTTGACGCGGATGAGTTCGCGGCCTCCCGTGCGCAGTTTCCAGAAGCAGTCTACGAGTTCGTCACTGATGTCGCGCAGTTCGTCAATCTGCTGGAGGGAGGACACGCGGAGCAGGCGTTTGGCTGCGCTGTTGATCAACTGCACGGTGCCATTTTTCTTAAACGTCAGCAACCCTACTCCGGCATGCTGCACGATGTTTTTGAGAAACTGGTAGTCGGCTTCTTTTTCGTTTCGGGTGTGGCGGGCTTTGGCTACGCCTTTGTTTAGTTCCTGCAGGTAGGCATCGGTGGTGGCATCGGTCTGGGGGGACCGGAACTGCTGGATGGATTCGTCAAACTGAATTTTTGGAAATTCGCGGACGGTGACCACGTCTTTTTCATTTACCATCTGGTATACCTGAAAGGCGATGGCTGCGAACAGCAGGGCGGAGACGAGGAAGCCAAAGCCTTGGATGAGGCTAAAGCTAAAGAAGAACGTGGTGATGAGCAGGATGACGATGCGGGTGACCCTGGGCGACTTCCAGTCGAACGTGAGCTGATCCAGTCGGAAGCGTTCCATGGGTGCAGTGAGCGGGTTAGAGTCCGTATTTTTCCATTCTCCGGTAGAGGGAGGCGCGGGTGAGCCCGAGCTCTTCGGCTGCTTTGGAGATGTTTCCCTGGTGCAACTGGATGGCTTTGACTACGGCTGTGCGCTCGACATCGTCCAGGTTGAGGCTGTCGTTGGTCAGGGTGTCCTGGGCTTTGCGGCTGAAGAGGAAGTCGCTTTCCTGCAGGGTATTGCTGTCGGCCATGATCACGGCCCGTTCGATGGCGTGTTGCAGTTCGCGTACGTTTCCCGGCCAGGGGTATTTTTTTAGTTTGACCATGGCTTCGGGCGCGAGGGCTACCACGTCTTTCCGGTATTTGCGGGCGTAGTGATTTAAGAAGTGATTGGCGAGCAGGGGGATGTCGTCTACCCGTTCGCTGAGCGGGGGTATACGGATTTCTACGGTGTTCATCCGGTATAACAGATCCTGCCGGAATTTGCCTTCGTCTACCATCTGGAGAAGGGGCATGTTGGTGGCGCAGATCAGCCGGATGTCTACTTCGCTGGATTGGTTGGCGCCTACGCGTGTGACCTGCCGCGACTGGAGGGCGCTGAGCAGCTTGCTTTGCAGGCTGAGGCTGAGGTTTCCGATTTCGTCCAGGAAGAGGGTGCCGCCATTGGCTAACTCAAAGCGGCCGGGGCGGTCTTCGCGGGCATCGGTGAAGGCGCCTTTTTTATGGCCAAAGAGCTCGCTTTCGAAAAGTGTTTCGGTGATGGCGCCCATGTCTACGGCCACAAAGGAATTGTCTTTGCGCAGCGATTTCTGATGGATGGCGCGCGCGACCAGTTCTTTGCCGGTTCCGTTTTCGCCCAGGATCAAGACGTTGGCATCGGTGCGGGCTACTTTGTCGATGAGGGTGAAGACATCCTTGAGGGCCTGGCTCTGGCCGATCATGTCGCGGAAGGGCTGACTGATCTGTTCTTCGAGCATCTGTTTGGCCTTGCGGAGTTTGTCTACTTCGTTGTAGGATTTTTTCAGGCGGATGGCGGTGGAGATGGTGGCAAGGAGCTTTTCGTTTTGCCAGGGTTTGAGGATGAAGTCGGTGGCTCCTTCCTTTAAGGCGCGGACGGCCATTTCCACATCGCCAAAGGCGGTGATCATGATGACCACGGCCTGGGGGTCGCGTTCTTTGATTTGTCGCAACCATTCAAAGCCTTCTTTGCCGCTGGTGGTATCTTTGCTGAAGTTCATGTCCAGCAGGATGACATCGTAGGTATCGTTGTTTAACAGGAATGGAATCTTGTTGGGATTTTTGTCAATGATGACCTGATGATTGTATTTTTTGAGCAGCATTTTGGCTGCGAGCAATACATCTTCGTCATCGTCAATCATCAGGATTTTGCCGCCTTCCGTACTCATAGGTTTTTCAGGTGTTGCCATAACAGGGAAAAAATAGTGCCAGTTTCGGGTGAGAGATTTGTGTGATCAAAAACACGTATTCAAAAGAGAAATCAAGGTTTTGGGGATTTCACAAAAGTGAACAGGTCTCCGCTTTTGCATACAATCGCACAAAGATGTTCAAAATTGAACAGTTTCCCGCGTGTGTTTTGTCTCGCCTCTTCTTGCCTCACCCCTTCTTTGTGACTGCGAGGGGCCATGCTTTCTGCGCCCCTCTCCGGGGGAGAGGGGATCTTAGTTACTTGTCATGGTGAGGTACTCGAACCATGACTTCCCAGATACGGCTTGATCAGATCTCTGTGCCTGTGGTTTTCAAATCGGCTTCGATCTCGCTTAGAGTGAGATCAGCCTGACAGAGTGTGTTTTGCCTCACCCCTTCTTTGTGACTGCGGGGGGCCATGATTTCTGCGCCCCTCTCCGGGGGAGAGGGGATCTTGCTGAAGAACATCTCATAAGATGACCTGTCATGGTGAGGTACTCGAACCATGACTTCCCAGATACGACTTTGATCAGATCTCTGTGCCTGTGGTTTTCAAATCGGCTTCGAGTGCCTCAGCCTGACAGAGCGTGTTTGAGGTACTCGAAGGCGTCTCCGGTTTTCAAATCGTCTTCGATCTCGCTTAGAGTGAGATCAGCCTGACGGAGGTGTGTTTTGCATCACCCCTTCTTTGTAACTGCGGGGGGCAACGATTTCTGCGCCCCTCTCCGGGGGAGAGGGGAATGATGGAACTTAATCTTCAAAAAGAGAAAGAGAAGATATCGGCTTTGTTTTTTCTGACTACGAGCAGGCGTTCGTCTGTGACGATGGCAAAGAGTGCTTCGGAGGAAAGTTTCAATTGATTTTTTTCTTCGGTGAAGAGATGATAAAAATGAATCGTGTCGCCATCGAGGTAGTAGATGTCTTCTCCGGCTACGTTCACATTTTTGATGTGTGTTCCGCGGATAAATTTAATGCGGTTGCCTACGGAGGTATAGATTTCGATCTGATTTTTATCATCGCGGATGATCAGCAGGTTTTGATATTCGCGCATGGCCAGGGGCACTCCGGCTTCGCTGCTTAGCCTGAACTCGATCTCTACCTGATGGGTTTGCTGATTGATTTTTTTGACGGATCGATCGGCCTGATCGATGACCCATACATGGTTTTCGGGAGTGGGGCAGACGAGTATGGGTTCGATGGCGATGGAGGGATCCAGCGGTTCGGTGCCGGTTGTTTTAAGTTCGTAGTTCCAGAATTCCAACCGCTGGCCGGAACGGTAATAGCTAAAGATGCGCAGGGGGTTCCAGGGCTCAAACAACTCGGGCACGTGTTGTCCTTTGTGTTGTTTTAGGAGAATCCCCTCGGGGCTGATTTTTTTGGTGATGCCATTGGCCTGTAGCACATAAAAGTTTCCGAGCCGGTCTACGCTTGCCTGCACGGGCGACTTTACCTTTATGCTTTTGATCAGTTTTCCGGACCGCTGGGCATACGTCAGCTGAGTGATGAGGCAAAGAAAAAATACGACTAACCGGATCATCCTTCAAAGGGCATTAACGACACATTTTTTCCATCGTAGCTGGCGTAGGTGTTGAAGTTCACCCATTCGCCCAAATTGATGTAGCGGCTGTTGGCGCTTACGGGCAAATCCAGTGGGAGGTGGCGATGGCCGAAGATATAAAAATCGTGATGGGAGGTTTGCTCCACTTCTTTGCAATAGGTGAGCAGAAACTCGCGGTCTTCACCGGCAAATTTCTCTTGTTGTTTGTTGTTGCTGATGCGACTTTGGCGGCTCCAGAACTGAGCGATGCGAATGCCCAGGTTGGGATGAATGCGGGCAAACAGCCACTGGCATATCCGGCTGTTGAAAAATGCTTTCAAAAGTTTGTAGGTGCGGTCACCGGGGCCGAGGCCATCGCCATGACCGATGAAAAAGGTGTGCTGGCCGAGGGTCAGTTCGAGGGGCTGCCGGTACACGGGGATGCCCAGTTCGGTGGGGAAGTAGTCAAACATCCACATGTCGTGATTGCCGGTGAAGAAGTAGATGGGTATTCCTTTTTCGCGCAGGGCTGCGAGCTTGCCCTGAAAGTGGATGAACCCGCGGGGGATGGCGTGGCTGTATTCAAACCAGAAATCAAAGATGTCGCCCAGCAGGAAGATGGCAGCCGCCTCTTTTTCAATCGACTCCAGCCAGCGGATGATCCGCTTTTCGCGCGCGAGGCTTTGGGCTGCATCGGGCACCCCTAAATGAAAATCAGAAGCGAAATAAATTTTTTTGGAATCAGATACCTGAATGTTCACGCTGGCGGACTTTTGCATCTCAAAATTACACTTTTCTATGGTGGGTGCTGTGTCAACAAAAAAACCCGGCTCTTCACCGGGTTTTATATTCACAAATGTTCGCTGGCCCTTACTTGACTTCGGGTTCGGGTGTGGCCGGGGCCGGTTCTATCGGGGTGACGACCGGAGGATGGACACCATTGGTAAATTTCTCATAGGTAGTTTGCGTGTTAAACGGGCGCTTGCCGATGAGTCTTTCCAAATCACTCTGGAAGAGAATTTCTTTTTCGAGTAATTCTTTGGCGATGATCTCCAGTTTATCGCGGTATTGGATGAGCAGTTTTTTGGTTCGTTCGTATGCGGTGTCAATGATTCCCTTTACTTCATGGTCAATTTTTTCGGCCATGGCTTCGGAGTAGGGCTTGTTGAAGTTATACTCCGATTGTTTGCTGTCATAGTAGGACATGTTTCCGATTTGCGGATTCATGCCATAGATGGTCACCATGCTGTAGGCCATTTTGGTGATGCGTTCCAGATCGCTCAGGGCGCCTGTGGAAATTTTTCCAAACACAATTTCTTCTGCGGCCCGTCCGCCAAAGGTCATGCTCATTTCATCGAGCAATTGCTCGGTCTGATAGAGGAACTGCTCTTTGGGCAAATACTGAGCGTATCCTAAAGCCGCCACACCTCTGGGCACGATGCTCACTTTTACGAGCGGGTCTGCATGTTCCAAAAACCAGCCGGCTACGGCATGGCCAGCCTCGTGGTAAGCCACAATTCTCTTCTCTTCCGGAGAAATGATTTTTGTTTTCTTCTCCAGACCACCGATCACGCGGTCGATGGCATCCTGGAAGTCCTGCATGTCTACTTCTGTCTTATCTCTGCGCGCGGCAATCAGGGCGGCTTCGTTACAGACGTTGGCAATTTCTGCTCCGGCAAACCCGGGTGTTTGGGCCGCGAGTTTTTTGATGTCCAGTTCTTTGGAAATCTTGATGGGTTTCAAATGTACTTTGAAGATGTGCTCCCGGCCATTGATGTCTGGCTTGTCGATGCTGATCTGCCGGTCAAAGCGACCGGGACGCATCAACGCAGAGTCTAACACATCGGGGCGGTTGGTGGCGGCCAGAATGATTACTCCGCTATCGGTGGCAAATCCGTCCATCTCTACCAGCAATGAGTTCAAGGTATTCTCGCGTTCATCGTTGGCTCCGGGCAATGAACCTCTTCCACGGGAGCGGCCGATGGCATCGATTTCATCAATGAACACAATGCAGGGGGCTTTCTCTTTGGCTTGCTTAAACAAGTCGCGTACGCGGGCTGCGCCCACGCCTACAAACATTTCGACAAAGTCTGAACCGGAAAGCGAGAAAAAGGGTACGGCAGCTTCTCCGGCTACGGCCTTTGCCAGCAAGGTTTTACCGGTGCCGGGAGGGCCTACCAACAGGGCGCCTTTCGGAATTTTTCCACCCAGTTTGGTAAACTTGGCAGGGTTCTTCAAAAAGTCGACAATCTCTTTTACTTCTTCCTTGGCTTCGTCTAAGCCGGCTACGTCTTCAAACGTAATCTTTACTTTGTTCTCGGCATCAAACAACGCTGCGCGCGATTTGCCGATGTTAAATATCTGACCCCCGGGACCTCCGCCACCGGTCATTCTGCGCATGAGCATCCAGAAGCCAAACACCAGCAGGAAGAGGAATCCCCAACTGAGCCAGCCATTGTAGTCACCGCCTTTTTCGCTGGTGAATTCGATGCCTTGTTTTTGAAGATCGTTCTGGAAGCGTTCAACAAAGTTATCTACGGAAGGAATTTCCATCCGGTAATGTGGCCCGCCTTTGCCTGTTCCCAGGGCTCCCTGGCCTTCCAGTTCCTGTTTGTATTTGGCGTTGTTCAGGGCTTCTGATTTGAGCGTGATGTACACGATCTCTTCATTCTTCACCAGGACCACGCGTTTGATGTCTTTGCTATCGATCATGTTGCGGAAGCGCGCATCGGTGATGCTGATGAGCGAATTCATCTGCTGGACAATGGTGATGATCACAATTGCGCCTACCAATGCCAGAATGATCCACAATTGAAAATTGGAACGCGGTCCTTTGGGTGGTAAAATCTTATTTTCTCTAGGTCTATCTGCCATGTCAGTTGAAATTCAAATTAATAACGTCAGGTTTTATTTTTAGTTCGCAGTGGCCGATTCCGGGCTTATTCCCCGATCTCGGTGATCTCGGCATCGCCCCACAGACGCTCTAACGCAAAAAAATCGCGTTTGTCTTTGCGGAAGATGTGAGTCACTACGGATATATAGTCGAGCAACATCCACTCTTTATTGCTTTTGCCTTCCACATGCCAGGGGTTTTCTTTGATCCCTTTATATACTTCCTCGTCTACCGAGTCAGCAATGGCACTTATGTGTTTATCCGAAGTACCGGAACAGATCACAAAAAAGTCAGCGACTGCATTTTTCACTTTTCGCAAGTCTAACACCACAATGTCTACTGCTTTTTTTTCTTGCATGCCCTTGACGACCAATTGGGCAAGTTTTTCAGTCTGATCTACCTTTCTTTTTTTCGCCATTAAACTATCTTCGGATTTTTAAAAGACACAATCTGCAAAGCTAAGTAAAATACCTTGTATAAAATCCCTGCCAAAACCCTTTTCACAGGCCAAAACCTGATTTACGTGCCAGAATGTCATTCCACCAACACCTTGATGAGTGATATGCTTCCGCGGCAACCCTTGCCGGAAGGGACGGTGGTGGTGAGCGACTTTCAGACCGCAGGACGTGGCCAGCGGGGGAACAGCTGGGAATCCGGGAGAGGCATGAATCTTACCTTTTCTGTTTTGTTCACCCCCACGTTTGTGGAGGTGACTCATCAATTTGATCTGACGCGGGTGGTTTCGCTGGCGGTGGCCGATGTGGTGGGGAGGTATCTTCCCGTCAGGATTAAATGGCCTAACGACATCATGGTTAACGATCGGAAGATCTGCGGCATTTTGATTGAAAATCAGGTGCAGGGTAACCGGCTTTCGAAGTCCATCGTTGGCATCGGTCTGAATATCCATCAGCGCCATTTTTCATCGCCCCTGGCCAGTTCGCTGGCACTGGAATCCCATCACACGTTTGTATCAGCCGAGGTGCTGGAGCATTTGCTGGAAGCGCTGGAGCATCGGTACCTGCAGTTGCGTCAGCATCAACAGGAATTACTCCGGCAGCATTACCTGGAGCATTTGTATTGGAAGGGAGAGAGTCATCAATTTCTGGTGCAGGAGCAACTCACCGAAGGCACGATTCAGGGAGTAGATCTGGAAGGACGTTTGCAACTTCAGACGGCTCACGGCACTTCATTTTTTAGGCTCAAGGAGATACGATACCTTGCGTGATGAATGATTTATTCTCCCGCACGTCACGGATCATTATTACCTGTAACAAGCGGCTGACCCCTTTCTTACAACAGGAAGTGGAGGCGATGGCCTTTACACCCGATGAGGTCTTTGCTACGGGAATTGTATTGAAGGGCACTCTCAAAGATTGTATTGAATTAAATCTGAATCTGCGCTGCGCGAGCCAGGTCTTGTTTTCATTACAGTCGTTTCGGGCGGTTCACCCGGATGATGTCTATGAAAAAGTTATTCGGATGCCGTGGGAAACATGGCTTCCAAAGGATGGATACTTTTCGGTGACCAGTAATGTGGATCAGTTTACGGTCAACAACACCATGTTTCTGAATGTGAAGGTGAAAGATGGGATAGCGGATCGCTTCCGCAGGGAAGTGGGCGTGCGGCCCAATAGTGGATCAGAGCTGGACCGGGCCGTGGTGCACATTTACTGGAAAGACGATGAGGCCGAAATTTTTATGGATACCAGCGGGCCTACGCTGGCCAAGCATGGCTATCGCAAGATACCGGGCAAAGCACCGATGCTGGAAGCCCTGGCCACCGCCACCGTGATGGCCAGCGGATGGGATCAAACGAGTCCTTTTGTAAACCCGATGTGTGGGTCAGGTACCCTGGCCATTGAAGCCGCGCTGTTGGCTACCCACCGCAAACCGGGGTTGTACCGAAACAACTACTCGTTCATGCATTGGTTGGGTTATGAGAAAAGCATGTATGAATCAGCGCTCGCTGCCATTCAACGTCAGGTGAAGGAAGTGCCGGTCACCATCATCGCTTCTGATCTTGTTCAGGACGCCATTGACATTTCTAAGGTCAATGCTGCGGCCGCGGGTGTTGAAAAAATGATTCAGTTTCAGCGCTGTGATTTTGCTTCTACGGCTGTTCCTCAAACTCCGGGAGTGGTTTTTCTCAATCCCGAATATGGTGAACGATTAGGCGACCTCACCGCGCTGGAAGAAACGTATGCACGCATCGGAGATTTTCTCAAACAGCGGTGCCAGGGCTACACGGGTTTTGTTTTCACCGGCAACCTGGAGCTGGCCAAAAAAATCGGACTGAAAGCGAGTCGCAGAATCGAATTCTACAATGCGAAGATTGACTGTCGGTTGTTAAAATATGAATTGTATACCGGAACAAAGCGCGAAAGACCTGAGACCACAGCCGCGTAGTCTACTGTGCGATCTTGACCTTTATCGCGTTTAGTCCTTTCGGGCCGCGTTCGGTTTCAAAGGTGACTTTGTCATTATCCTTGATGGGGTGCAGCAGCCCGTTGCTGTGTACAAAAATACTTTCCTGCGATTTTAAATCTTTGATAAACCCATATCCTTTGGAGGTATTGAAAAACGTAACCCGACCCTGACGGATCAGATCGGCCGGATCAATCACTTCGGGTTTGCGGGCCCCCAACAAGATATCATCTTCTTTGATTTGTTTGCGTTTGGTCGGATCGGGAGGGGTGGAGGAGAGGTTCCCGTTTTCATCTACGTAGGCCAGCATATCTTCCAGGCTGTTTCCTTTTTTGGCATTGGCCTTGCGATCATCTGCGCGTAGCTGTTTTTCTTTTTTCTTTTGAAGCTTTCGCTTCTCAATTTCTTTTTTGTTGTAGGTTTCTTTCGATTTACTCATATGGGTGAAGGCGAGCAGGAGAGACACCGTTGCCTTTACCGCTGGTGCATCAAAGATAGTGATTTAACTTATAACTTGATTGAAGCGGGATTTGCCTATGGAATCGGCTTCGGGAACTTCCTGCCATTTATTTGATGAACGTTGCGTGACATTCGTTCCAACTTTTTCGAATCAGGAAGGAGACTCGCATCATCCGAAATCCGAAGGTCATGGATCATTCGTGTTTTAATGCCTTCACCGGATTGGATAGCGATGCCTTCAATGACTCATACCCCACACTCAGAAACGTAATCAGGGCGATGACTGCGACTACGCTGCTAAACAACATCACCGAAAGGGGTGTCTGGTAGACAAAGTTCTTGAGCCATTGACTGGCGACCAGATAAGCCGTGGGTATGCCCACGACACAGCCGATCAATAAAAGCTTGCCAAAGACGGAAAGCAATAGGAGTAACACCTGCATATTGCTGGCACCCATCGATTTGCGTATGCCAATTTCTTTGGTTCGCTGTTCGGATAGAAAAGCGGCCAATCCATACAGACCCACGCATGTGATCAGTATAGCCAGGGCCGAAAATTTTTCAGTCAGTTGTGCTACCTGCGTTTCGTTTTCATACATCCGGCCGAATTCATCGTCCACAAACCAATGATCAAACCCAAAGTCGGGGAACACTTTTTTCCACTCCTGTTCCATAAAGGCAATCTTTTCTGCCATTTTTCCGGAGGCCACGCGCACGTGAATGATGCGGTCATCCGAATGGGGTTTGGGAGAGACGGCCAGCGGTTCAATTTTTTTATGCATCGATCGGTATGGAAAATCTTCCACCACCCCAATGACTACACCCGAAACCGGTTGTTGGGTGCTGTCCGGTCGCGAATAGCCCATCACATAAGCCGGACGGATGACGACCTTACCAATGATTTCCTCGGGAGTGGTTTTTAATGCTTTCACGGCCGCTTCGTTTAGCAAAACGGCAGAGCTGTCGCGCAGGTTTGCTGCATCAAAATCACGGCCGGCCATGATTTTCATGTTGAATGTTTTAGGGAAATCGTAGTCCCCGTTTAGCTGAAACCAATCATGTTTCTCTTCATTGATATCCGGGAATTGCATTTGCATGTTGATCGGACCAAAGTAGTCGAGGCGTGGCAGGTGATTGGCCAGGGTCACGGCTACTATTTCAGGATCTTGTGAAATCCGGTCTTTAAAGCTCTGATATTTTTGATCGGTTGCGGGCCCCATAAATCCGCCATAGCGAATCGACACAATCTGTTTTCCGGCTTCGTTGAGTTTGGAGTTGCGCATCAGATTCATTTGCCGGACCACGATGATGGCGCCTGTGAGCAGGGTCACGGCTACCGCAAACTGAAGGGTGGTGAGAAATTGACGAAAAAACGTACTTCCTTTGCGAAAAGAGAATTTGCCTTTTAATACATGGGCGGGTTCAAAGCCGGCTACAAACAAAGCCGGATAGCTGCCGGCCAACAGGGTTACGAACACGATGATTCCTGCTAAAATCAATAACATGAGTGGATCCAGCAGGTAGGCCGGGGTAAATGTTTTGCCGGTCATGTGATTGAAGGAAGGCATGAACAGCATGACCAGCAGAATAGCAACCAGGGTGGAGATCAGAACCAGCACCAACGACTCAGACATAAACTGGACAAACAATTGTGACCGGATGCCTCCGAACGTTTTGCGCAGACCGATTTCCCGGGCACGGGTAGCCGATTTGGCCGTTGCCAGATTGATGTAGTTTATACAGGCCACCAATAAGACGAGGAAGGCGATGGTAATAAAGACGTAGATGTATTTTTTATCGGCCGATTTATGAGAAACGGACCAGTCGATGTCCTGATCAAAATGGACCTCTGTGATTTTTCTGACCAGTGGGCGAAACTTAAAATCAAGTTTATATTTTTCGACAATCGCATTGGCTCTTTTTTGCAGATCATCCTGGATTCCGGCAATCTTGCTTTCATCGGAGCAAACAAAAAATGACTGTGTCCAGTATCCATCATCGCCATCGCCCATGGCGGTGTTGAGCAGGTTGTCGATGCCCGGCATGACTTCCTTTAAGGATAAAATATTGCAAATGTATTTGGGGCGCAGGTGTGTGTTGGCCGGGAAATCGCGATACACGCCACTGACCATCATCTGGATTTTTTTTCCTTGCGTCATCCATTGGTGGCTGACGACTACGAATTTATTGATCGGGTCTTCTTCGCCAAATAATTCGATAGCCGAACTTTCGCTGATGACCACGCTGTTCATTTCCGATAAGGCACGGGCAGGATCTCCTTTGATGATGGGCAGATACAAAACTTCCTGATAGTTGGATTCCGCCCAGGCGATGTCTTCTGTTAATACAATTTTGTCTTTTTCCTCATAGGCAATGCTGGTTGGCATGCCCGTGATGGTAAAGCTGGTGATGGCTTCAATGCCGGGGTATGTTTCTTTGATGTAATTATCCCACCCAGCCGGTGCGGCCGGGTATGCCTCATGATCACCGCTGGGGTAGTCAATCCGATAGCCCAACCGGTAGGTTTGATGTGCGCGGGGGTGTTGTGTATCAAAGGTGAGTTCGTCTTTTACGTATAAAAAAATGAAGAGTGCGGAGGCCAGGCCGATGGCCAATCCCAGAATATTGATAGTTGCATACCCACGCTGCTTTTTCAAGTTGCGAAAGGCCAGTAATAGATAATTGAGCAACATGGATCGGGAAGTTGTTTGAGTAAAGGAACGTATTATCCGGACATGTGATTGTAACAAATTGTAAAACTTGCCGCCTATACCCGTTTCCGACAAGTTATCCGGCCTCCAGGCAAACCATCAAAGTACGCACTTTTCGCCTCGTCAAAGGATTTACCTTTACCTCCTAACTTTTTTACTATGACTAAAAAATGTAAGGTACATGTAGCTACCCTGCTGATTCTGCTAGGGATGGCAGTGGCAGGCGAAGCACAGAAAATAGATATGGATAAGTTAAAGGGGATGAAGCCACGCAGCATTGGCCCTGCGGCCATGAGCGGCCGGATTACAGCCATCGATGCCGTGGTGAGTCAGCCCGATATCATTTATGCAGGAGCGGCCTCGGGGGGTGTGTGGAAAACAACCAGCGGAGGAATAACCTGGGAGCCGGTTTTCGATAAAGAGTCTACTCAGGGAATTGGTGCCATCGCCATTCAACAAGATAATCCATCGGTCGTATGGGTAGGAACCGGTGAAGGAAATCCGAGAAACAGCTTAAACGGAGGGGATGGTATTTTTAAGTCGTTGGATGCCGGTAAGACCTGGAAAAAACTGGGTTTAGAAAAAACCCGTCATATTCACCGGATAATCATTGATCCCAAAAATCCCAATACGGTGTATGTGGGAGCCATTGGTTCGCCCTGGGGTGAACATCCGGAGCGGGGAGTATATAAAACAACGGATGGCGGTGCTACCTGGTCGCAGGTGCTGACCGTAGATTCCAAAACCGGATGTGCAGATCTGGTGATGGATCCTTCTAACCCCAATAAACTGATCGCTGCCATGTGGGAGCATCGCAGACATCCGTGGACCTTTAAATCAGGAGGCCCGGGCTCTGGATTGCATGTGACCTACGATGGCGGCAAGACCTGGAAAAAGATGACCAGCAAAGAAGGCCTTCCGGAAGGTGAACTGGGCCGGATAGGTCTGGCCATTTCACGCAGTAAGCCAGAAATTGTTTATGCCTTAGTCGAATCAAAAAAGAATGCCCTCTATCGTTCAGACGATGGCGGAGAGAAGTGGACCAAGGTGAATGAAAAGGAAGAAATCGGTGATCGGCCTTTCTATTACAGCGAGATTTATGTTGACACCAAAAATGAAAATCGGTTGTACACCATTTTCTCGGTAGTCAATGTCAGCGAAGATGGTGGTAAATCCTTCCGTTCGTTGTTACCTTATTCGGGCGTGCATCCGGATCATCATGCCTGGTGGATTCACCCGGAAGATCCATCGTTCATGATTGATGGAAATGACGGTGGGGTCAATATTACCCGCGATATGGGAAAGACCTGGTTCTATTCGGAGAATATTCCGGTGGGGCAGTTTTATCATATCAATGTCGATATGAGTCAGCCTTACCAGGTGTATGGTGGGTTACAGGATAACGGTTCCTATGTGGGGCCGGCCTATGTCTGGCGCAGCAGCGGAATCCGCAATTCATATTGGCAGGAAGTATTCTTTGGAGATGGATTTGATGTGGCACCTGATCCGGACAACAGCCGCTATGGTTATGCCATGTCTCAGGGTGGCAACCTGGGGCGCTTTGATCTTGAAACCGGATACACGCAGTTTATCCGACCTACCCATCCGAACCCCGATATGAAATTGCGATACAACTGGAATGCGGCCTTGGCGCAGGATCCTTTTAAGAATTCAACGATTTATTACGGGAGCCAGTTTGTGCATAAATCAACCAACAAAGGAAATACTTGGGAAATAATCTCCGGAGATTTAACCACCAACAATCCGGACAAACAAAAGCAAAGTGAAAGCGGGGGCATTACCCTGGATGCAACCGGAGCGGAAAATCATTGTACGATTTTAGCCATCGCACCCAGTGCAGTGAAAGAGGGGGTGATCTGGGTAGGTACGGACGATGGACAGGTACAACTCACCCAGGACGGTGGCAAAACCTGGACAAATGTTTCTGCATCCATGACGGGTGCTCCCAAAAACGGATGGATACCTCAAATTCAGGCGAGCAAGTATTCTGCAGGAGAGGCTTTTGTTGTGTTGAATAACTATCGTCAGTTTGACTATAAACCTTATTTGTTCCGAACCAGAGATTTTGGTAAGACTTGGGAATCCATCGTCACTTCCGCGCAAGTGGGAGAAAGCAATTTTACCCTTTGTGTGGTGCAAGATCCGGTAGAATCACGATTACTTTTCTTAGGTACTGAAAATGGTTTATGGGTAACGATTGATGAAGGAAAAAACTGGACACGCTGGACGAATGAATTTCCTGCTGCCGTGCCGGTCATGGATTTGGTTATTCATCCCCGTGAACATGATCTGGTGATCGGAACTTTTGGTCGTGCGATTTGGGTGCTGGATGACATCAAGCCTTTACGCGACCTGACAAAGGCAGGAACCGGTATTCTATCAGCCAAAGCAAAAATTTTCTCGGCTCCCGATGCCTATCTGGCTTCCTTGCAGCAACCATCCGGCCCCCGGTTTAATGCAGATGCTATTTATGAAGCGACTAACCGACCGACCGGAGCGAGGATAACCTACCTGATCACCAAGCCTGAAATCAAAAAAGAAGAGAAACCGGTCGTGGATGCGAAAGCCTCCACCAAAGGAGCTAAGGAAACCACTGCCAAACCGGAAGAGAAGAAGCCCGAAAAGGTGATCAAGTATGATTCAGTTAAAATTGAAATCTTTAACGCGAAAAATGAGCTGGTGAATACCATTCGTCAAAAGGCACCCGAAGAAAACGGCATGCATCGGATGAGTTGGGGGTTGAATCACCAGGGTGAACGCGCGCCCTCCCGGGAAAAGCCCCGCGAAGGTGGTGGTGGAGGATTCCGAGGTTTTGGTGGGTTAACGGTCTTGCCGGGAACATATAAACTTCGATTGACTTTTGGCGATGCCAAAGATTCTACGATGGTAACGGTGAAAGCCGATCCCCGCCTGGATGCATCTCCGGATGTGATTGAAGCTCGTTACAAAATGGCTCAAGACTTACAAAAGCTGACCAAGCTGGCTTCGCAGGCAACGGATCGGTTGCGCGAATCCAAGGAGTTGATTGAAGACTACGAAAAACGGATGAAAGATTCCAAACGCACCGACTTGAAAGAAGCCATGGACAAATCCAAAGCCATGAAAGATTCGGTCAATGCTTTGTTTGATTACATTCTTGGCAAAGAAGATAAACGCCAGGGGATTGTGCGAAGCCCTGAGCCCAGCCGCTATTCATATATCGGCACCGCCCAGGCGTATGTAGCTCGTTCGCGCGAACCGATGACCGATACCGACCGGAGAGTGTACAAACACGCAGAAGATAAAATTAATGAAGTGGTTGTGAAAGTAAACGCATTCTATTCGGGTCAATGGCCTGCTTACCGGGCTTTGATGGAGAAAGTGGTGATTAACCCATTCAAGGAGTATCAGCCGATTAAGAAAGATTGAGTTTTGATCTTTGCTCCGATAAAAAAAACCACGCTATTTCGTGGGTTTTTTTATCGGAGCTATTTCAAGTCAGGACTACGAGAACTCTTCTCAAAAAATTCTAGTATGCGCGAACCAGCTTTCCATCCATATAATTGATGTATGCTTTATTTGCTACATGAATACCTCCGGCAGTCGGATAATTTCCGGTGAAGTACCAGTCACCCAGATGGGTAGGTATGGCCTTGTGCAGATTTTCAACCGTCTGAAAAACTACTTGCAATTCGGCTTTCATATCGGAGGGGCGCACGATGTCTGTGATTTTATCCGATAGTTCTTCGTACGAAAACTGATCGTACAATTTCTGTACATGGTTTACCGGATGGGCATCTTCCCGGGCCAACTGACATTGTTCATATACTTCGCCCAGTAAATAATCTTTTCCTTGTTCCTTGATCAGTTGAATCATGGCGCGGAAGGCCACAAAATCGCCCATGCGGCTCATGTCAATTCCATAACAATCAGGAAAGCGTATTTGAGGAGCGGATGACACTACCACAATTTTCTTGGGTTGCAATCGGTCCAGCATTTTCAGGATGCTTTTTTCCAGCGTGGTACCACGAACGATGGAATCGTCAATGACCACCAGGGTATCTTTCCCTTTATTCACGACTTCGTAGGTCGTGTCATACACCTGGGCCACCATTTCATCCCGGTGATCATCATCGGTAATGAACGTACGCAGTTTGGCGTCTTTGACGACTATCTTTTCAATTCGGGGACGGAAAGACAAAATTTCATCCAGCGAATCTACCGAAGGTTTGCCATCGAGGATGACGTCCTTTTGTTTGCTGATCAGATAATGTTCGATACCTTCCATCATTCCCATAAAGGCAGTCTCGGCCGTGTTGGGGATATAGGAGAAGATGGTATTCTTCAGATCGAAATTGATGCTTTTGAGTACCTGGGGCACCAATAGTTTTCCAAGCTTTTTGCGTTCCTGATAAATTTCCGGATCGGTGCCTCGTGAAAAATAAATCCGCTCAAAGCTGCAGGACTTCTTTTCAAAGGGTGGTAGCACATTGTGCTGCGCTACTTCGCCCGATTTGGTGATGATCAATGCATGACCGGGATTAATTTCTTCAATCTGGCTATAGTCAATATTGAACGCTGATTTAATGGCCGGCTTTTCTGAAGCAACGACCACCACTTCTTCATCAGCATAAAAGTACGCAGGCCTGATGCCAGAGGGATCACGCATCACAAAGGCAGACCCTGATCCGGTGAGTCCGGCCATGGTATATCCCCCGTCAAAATCTTTGCACGCCCGTTTTAACACGCGCTGCAGGTCAATTTCATTTTCGATAATATCCGAAATCTCTTTATTGGAATACTGGCCTTTGTATTTGTTAAACTGACTTTGCACTTCTTCATCCAGGAAGTGGCCAATTTTTTCCATCACCGTAACGGTATCTACTTTTTCTTTGGGGTGCTGTCCCAGGTCTACCAATATGTCGAAGAGTTCATCCACATTGGTCATGTTAAAGTTTCCGGCCATCACCAGATTTCGGCTTCGCCAGTTATTCTGACGAAGAAAGGGATGTACATTTTCGATGCTATTAAACCCATGGGTTCCGTAGCGAAGATGTCCGAGCCAAAGTTCCCCTGTGAAAGGCACATGTTTCTTTAGCCAGGCTTCGTTCCGGAACTTATCTTTTCCCTCTTTCTGCGCTTTCTTTAATCTTTTGCCAATCTTCCGGAATAGGTGCGCCACCGGTTGTGTTTTCATGGAGCGGAAGCGGCTGATGTACCGATGCCCCGGTTCCTGATCAATTTTAATGTTGGCGATTCCGGCACCGTCCTGCCCCCGGTTGCTTTGCTTTTCCATCAGCACATACATCTTGTTCATGCCATAGGTAGTGCCATACTTTTCGATATAATAAGAAAGGGGCTTTCGCAATCGGATGAGTGCTATTCCACACTCATGATGAAGTGTATCGCTCATAAAGTAACGGGGCGGCTGTTAAAGTACAAAGGTAACCCTATTAATCCAACCCGTCAAAGCATCCGGACGAAGGAACAGGGCGATCAGCGCGATCGCCAGAAGGGCTACGAGAAGTGAGGTAGATAGCTTGGTCTCGGGTGACCCGATCGGTTCCGAACCCTGCGAACGGAAAAAAAGGAAGAAAGGGATACGCAAATAGAAAAACAGAGATATCACGGTGTTGAGTAGGCCAAAACCGAAGGCGAGATATAATAGGTTATCTTGGGTTTGATCGGCTACTCCCCACACCTGTGTAAAGAGAAAAAGTTTAGCGGTAAAACCGGCCAGGGGTGGAAGACCCGTCAGCGAAAGTAAACCTATGGAGATACCCACTGACAAAACGAGGGCATGTTTACCTTTTCCGGCAAACGATGAAATATCGGTACATCCGTGTTCATCTTCCCAGGTCTGGAGGGCGAGAAACACGAGGAAATTTCCGATCGCAAATACGATGGCATAAAAGAGCAAGGCATGAATGCTTTCCAGGCGGAGACAGGCAAGGGCCAGTAGCATAAACCCTGTTTGAGCAACGGAAGAATAGGCCAATAGTCGTTTGGGTTTTTTTTGAGCCAAGGCTGCAAAATTGCCAATCCCCATGGAAGCGATGGCTAACCCCACCAATATCTCTTGCCAGGAAACGGGGGATTGTCCAAACGAATGGAGTGCCAGGGTGAACCGACATAAAATGGCAAAGCCGGCCAGTTTGGGTACCACGGAGAAAAATGCGACCACGGGTGTGGGAGCACCTTCGTAAGCATCGGGAGCCCAAAAGTGAAGAGGGGCAGCGGCTATTTTTATGATCATTCCTCCCAGCACTAAAAATCCTCCGATCAACACCAGACGCTCGGGGCCCGTGGTTATTTGATGAAAAAAAGATTCGGAGGAGAAGTCAAATGTTCCTGTGTAGCCATATAAAAGGGAGGCCCCGTAAATCATCAGGGCCGTAAAGGCGGAACCCATCAGAAAATATTTTAAACTTCCCTCAGCTCCTGATTTGGTAAACAAAAATCCGGTCAGGACATATCCACAAATAGATACAATTTCCAACGACAGAATGAGCGTGATCAGACTAAAGCTCATGACTAACCAGCCACTTCCCATCACGGCAGCCATCACTAAAAGAAAATACTCGTGATATCGCCTTTGCGAAGGCGAGGTCATCCACCCAGTGATAAATGCTCCCGCGTAAAAAATAATTTTGAAAAATGATCCGAAATCATCTGTCCGCAACAGTCCTCCGAAGAGTGTTAGGGGATCCACCGGCCAGGAGTAAAAAGTAGTAAACGTGGCCACCACCATGGTCACCAAAAAAATGGTTTTTAAAAATCGAAATCCTGACAAGGATGGGATTAATCCAGCAATTAAAATCAATAGAAATCCGATCAGGACGACCCCTTCGCTTGCCAAAAAGAAAAGGCTATCGGTATTCCATTGAAGCGATTCGGAAACATTCATAGTCAAAACGTAACCTGCGCCAGGAGCATCATAAATTGCTGAACAAACGGATTGATGTATTGCATGAGCACCTGTGGAAGGATGCCCAACAGAAGAATGGTTCCGGCCAACGGCACCAACATCACATATTCACGGGTTGTCAGATCTGTCAGGTTTTCCGCTGATGTGTGGGACGAAAACGGTCCAAAAAACATTCGTTGAAGAGTCCATAAATAATAGCCCGCTCCCAGAACTAACCCTACGGTAGCCAGGATAGCTATCCAGGCATCTAATGTTCCCAGGGTACTGGAACGGAAGGCTCCCAGAAATACCAACACCTCTCCGATAAATCCGGAAAATCCGGGAAGTCCCATCGAAGCAAAAAAAGCCAGGAGGACAAATCCGGTAAAAGGCTTCATCCGGTTGCTCAATCCGGAATAGTGATTGATATCTCGGTCATGGGTACGATCGTATAAAACCCCCACCAGTACAAACAACATGGCGGATATCAATCCATGACTAATCATTTGATAAATAGCTCCTGAAACCCCTTCGGAGGTGCCGCTCGCCAATCCGAGTAATACAAACCCCATGTGTGATACGGAAGAATAGGCCACCAACCGTTTGAGGTCCTTGGAGGCCAATGCATTGATGGCTCCATACAGAATTGAAATGACGCCCACGACAGCTACTGTATAATTCATGGCAAGGGCAGCATCGGGCAGGGCAGGGTAGACAAATCGAATAAGTCCATAGCCACCCATCTTTAAAAGGAGAGCTGCCAGAACAACGGAGATGGCGGTAGGCGCCTCCACATGGGCATCGGGTAGCCAGGTGTGTAGCGGAACGGCAGGCAACTTAATCGCAAAGCCGATGAAGAGGATACTAAAAAGAATCACGCGATGATCCGTTTGAGATCCATCCAACCAACTTTCCGGGATCACATTGGCCGGGTTGGATAGATGGATGATGTTAAAGGTATGTGCCAGCCCCGGCTGCGTAGGGTCTTGATAGGAAAGGTACAATACAATGATGCCTATCAGAATAAAGATTGACCCCAACAAAGTGTATAGAAAGAATTTTATGGAAGCATATTCACGTCTGGGCCCACCCCACATGCCTATGAGAAAGTACATGGGAATGAGCATGAACTCAAAAAAGACATAGAAGAGCAGTAAATCGAGCGCACAAAATGTTCCGATGATACTTCCATTTAAAATCAGAAAAAGGATCCAATACCCCTTTTCATTTTCCCGGGTGTTCCAGGAGGAAATTACCGCTATCAGTAAAATAAAAACGGACAAGGCGACCAAAGGCAAACTTAACCCATCGAGCGCTACCAGATACTCCGCTTGCAACTGCCCCCACGTTCCCAGACTCAACGAAAACCAGGATGTTTTTTCCAGGTATTGCCACGAATCATGGGGATCATAATGAATGAGGATACCACTCAAAACAACAATCTGGGCCAAACTCACTCCCAAAACCCACCACCGGATGAGTTTAACATGACGCACGGGCCATGTCAACAAGATCAGGGCAGAAACGATGGGTATAAATATAAGATATGAAATCACAGCCTACCGGTTAATACAATATCCAAACCATCAAACTCAGAATCGCTAATAATCCCCATGCAATGTACGATTGAATTTTTCCATTCATCAATCCTCTGAATAACCTCCCCACCCCCGCTACGATATGGGTGGCGAAACTAACCGTTCCGTCCACGATGGTACGATCGAACCAACCCACCACAAACGAAAAGGTAACGTATACGTACGTTATGGTATGAAGAATTCCATCGATCCATTTAAGATCCAACTGACGAGAACCCTCAGCCATCGCCAACGTAAACTTTACAAAGATGTGCTGTTGCATCCAGTCAGGAAAGAATTGAGGTACCTGACGGGGAGAAAAATCAGCGGTGGGTTTTTCTTTATACAGCAACCATGAAAAGACTATTCCTGTGATGACGGTGGCGACTGAGATGAACAAGGTGGAGAGCGTAGGCGTCACAGGTTCAAAAGCTCCAGCCCATCCGGAAATGGCCCACGGAGAATTCGAAACGACCATAAACAAGGATAAGAAGGTTAACAGAATCACTGGTACCATCAGGATCACAGGAGCCTTATGGGCCAGATGATCGGGAGAAGGAGAGAGTATATAAAAGAGCATCCGGAAAGTATAAGCAGTTGTCAGCACAGACCCCAAAATCAAAATAATCACTTGACCCCATTCGAGGGAGTCAGAGGCATTTTCCAATGCATGGGAGAGCATAAGCTCCTTGGATAAAAAACCGCTGGTCAACGGAACTCCTATCAGGGATGCCCCCAGGATCAGCAAACAAAGGGCTAGCAGCCGGTTTGAGTTACTCCATCCACTCATGTGTCGAATATCTTGCACAGGTTCGCTGCCGGGCTGGCTGAACTGATGGATGAGGATGCCGGCCGTCAGGAACAATCCTGCTTTGAAAAAGGCATGTGTCATCAAATGAAAAAATGCTCCCGCTTGATTACCCATGCCTACGGCCGCAACCATAAGCCCTAATTGTGAGATGGTAGAATAGGCAAGGATTTTTTTCAGATCAAACTGGGTGAAGGCACCCCATGCCCCTATCAACAGGGTTAACAATCCAATCCCGGAGGTCACCAGCAAAGCCATGGGTGAGAACAAAAACGATAATTGAATCAGTAAAAAAACACCGGCCGCTACCATGGTGGCTGCGTGAATCAAGGCAGAGACCGGAGTGGGGCCGGCCATGGCATCTGGCAACCAATGAAAAAATGGGAATTGTGCTGACTTACCAGTGACGGCAAGCAGGAGACACAAACCCACCATCGTTGATACCGGAGAAGGTAAACTGATTTGCGATAATTCCTGAATATTTAATGTTCCGGCATGAGACCAGAGCATCATCAGCGCAAGCAAAAAACCTAAATCCCCGACCCGGTTAACCATAAAGGCTTTGGTAGCGGCCCTGGCTGCCACTTTCTTTTCTTGCCAGTGTCCGATCAATCGATAAGAACTCAAACCGATCAATTCCCAAAAGCAAAAAGTCACTAAAAGATTCGAACTCACTACGAAACCGATCATGGCGAACGTAAAAAAGCCCAGCCAGGAAAAATAGCGATGCGTATGGGGATCCCCCGCCAGATATCCGATGGAATAAACATGAACGAACGCGGAAATGATGAGTACTACTGAAAGCATGACGGTTGAGTAGGGATTGAGTAACAAACCCACTTGAATAGTATCTGCTCCTGCCGAAAACCAGGGAATCGTAGCTACAGCAACGGATGGGAAAATACGAGCCATCAACACCCCACTACCGACTCCTGCCATTCCTATAAATAGACACGCGAGCACCGGAATAAACCTTCGATTTCCACGAACAAAAAAACAAATCAGGGCAGACCCCAATGGAGTCAAGATAACAGCAAGTGTGAGCGCAACGAGAGAAGGATCAAAAACGAGGGTGCTCACCATGGATCTTTTAAGTCACTGATCTGATCCGGTACAGAAGAGAAATAGTGGCGGTACGCCTGTAGGATGATCGCAATACCCACCGCAGCCTCGCACACAGCTATGATCACGATAAACAACCCGGCCATCTGGCCATCCCAGGCGGGTTTGTGAAGCTGATTAAACCCAATCATATTGAGATTGGCGGCATTCAGGATTAGCTCAAGCCCCATCAGCATCATCAGGGCATTTCGTTTTGTCAGGATCAATACCACCCCGGTCACCAAAAGGGAGACACTAACATAAAAAATGTGCTCGACTGGTATCATGAAGGGCGCGAAGAAGCAGCCACGGCTGCGGCGATCAGTGAAACAAGTAGTAACAAACCAGACAACTCAAAAGCAAAAGCATAAGTTGAAAAAAGAGTAATCCCAAATGCCTGAATCGAGGCATCTTCCAGCGACCTGGTTTGTACCGGAAAAGAATCCGCCAGGGGAATGAACAGAAACAACATCAGCACACCTGCGAGCACTCCTACCCACACGTTATGCGATTGTACCTGCAAAGGCTTGTTTGATAACCGGCCCGTCAGCATGATGCCAAAAAGGATCAGGATTAAAATGCCACCGGCATAAACCATCAATTGGATCACGGCTATGACCTCGGCTGAAAGTACAGCAAAAATTCCAGCAACTGAAACCAGGCAACCCAATAACGCCAAGGCTGCATGCATGACTTTCCGGGTGATCACCATCACGAACAAGCACACCAGTATTATTCCGGCAAAACCATAAAAGGCAAAAGCACTCATGCGTCACCGGTGGGTTTGATGCGGGGTTTAAAGACAGGTTTGGAGACGCCAGGCGCGGCTGGTGTCACGGGTGGAGGCGTCAAGACGGCAGCGGCTTGCTTGGCTTTTTGATGTTCGTTCCATTCATTCTTCTTCACCTGAATATCTTCGGAGGTCATGTTTCCAAAAGGGAAGTTATGTTGCCGGATGTCGAATACACTAAAATCGTATTCTTTGGTCATCGTCAGGCACTCGGTGGGGCAAACAGTTGTGCACAAACCACAAAAGCAACACTTGGACATGTCGATATCAAATTTGGCAGCATAAATCCGTTTGGGTGTGCCATCGGAAGTCCGGCCAAACTCTTCCGTTGATTTAACAGGTTCAATGGTAATGCAATCCACCGGGCAAATCTTGGCACATTTATCACAGACAATACAGTCATCTATTTCATTGTGAAGCTGATATCGTCCGTGGTCCGGCACGGGAATTTGTTCGTGCGGATACTGCACGGTGGCAATCCCACTTTGATGATCAAAATAGTTGGGGGCAGCAATATTGACAGACTGTTGTTTATGACGGGCCGCCACCAAATGTTTCCAGGTAAGCCCCAATCCACCCGCGAGGGTACGAAAGGCTACTCCGATGTTTTTCCAATAGGTTGATGATGGAGAAGACATTCTCAAAATTAACCTATAAAATCAAAGGCGTCAACTTATGTTGAACCTATATCACCGGTGTGCGAAAGGACGGATCAGGCTTTGCGCAACGTAAAGTAGAATGTGCTTCCCTTACCTGGTTCGCTTTCCATCCAGATTTTACCACCATTTCGTTCAATAAACTCTTTGCAGAGAATGAGCCCCAGGCCGGTTCCTTTTTCATTGGCTGTGCCACGGGTACTGTATCCGGCTGTTTTGTCGAAGAGAATCTTTTGAATTTCGGGTGCGATGCCTACCCCGTTGTCAGTAACGGAAATACGATAGTAGTTGCCTTCGTCTTTACTCTCCACCACTATCCGTCCACCAGCCTCGGTAAATTTCATGCCGTTCATGATCAGGTTACGAAACACCAGATTAATCATGTTTGGATCACCCAAGGCATATGTTTTCGCATCGATTCGGTTTTCTACCGATACTTCTTTTAATTGTAACGATGAAACGGTGGTGATATTCTCCTGTACAATGGCATGTAAGTCAATTCGCTCCATTTGAATTTTTAAGTTATCCATTTGAAGCAGCGCCCAATCCAGTAAATTATTGATAAGTGTTTTGGTGTTGTTCACCCGAAGCCTTAATTCATGGGCCACTTTGGTAAATTCTTCGGTAGTTATTTGTTTGCGATCTACCAGATCCAAAATGCTGGAAAGTGCATTGATCGGTGACCGCAGATCATGTGAAATAATTGAAAAGAATTTATCTTTTACTTTGTTTAACTGTTCCAGTTCAAAACTTCGCTTTTTAATTTCCTCCTGGTGTTCAATCAGTAGTTTGTTGATCCGGATTCTTCGTTGTCCGCTCCGATACACCGTGAATAGCAAAATTCCGGTGAGGGCCATCACCACCACCAGAATATTCCGGACAAAAGACTGGCGCTGGACCAGTTCTTTTTGCTCACTCAATTCTTTCTCCCGTTGTTCTTTCACTTTGCTTAGCTCGGCAATTTGCTCGTCTTTGTTTTCGGTGGCGTACCGGACCTGCTCACGATACACTTTTTCCATCATACCGGAATTGAACAGACTGTCGCGCATCACTTTGTGTTGCTTGAAGAAAGAAAGAGCTCCGGCATAATTCTTTTTTAATTCCTCCACCTGACCCAAGGTCTGAAGGCATTCCATGTAGAGTTTGACGGCATTGAGCGACCGGGCGGTAGACATGCTTGAGTTGATTAATGCCGTTGCTTCTGCATACTTTTTCTGAGCAATAAAAACCATGGCCTTGCCATAGTCCACTTCTGCCAGGCCAAATTCGTTCGCGGTGTTGGTGTGTAGAAGACTGGCGGAATCAAAATAGGCGAGCGCCCTGGTGTAGTCATTTTGATCAGCAGACAACTCTCCGAGGCGCGTCAAGACTCTGGGCTCAATCACGGTAATCTTTCGCTCACGGATGAGCTTCAGTGCCCGATCGTAAGCATCCTTTGCCTTTGAAAATTCTTTTTTGCGGGCGTAAACAGTTCCAATGGCTTCCAGCGAATAAGGGATACCATCCAGGTCATTTATCTTTTCACTGATTTTTTTGCTTAAATCAAAGTAGTTTAAGGCAAGCTCATGCTGTTCCAACTGCCGGAATACACCACCAAGATTATGAAGAGCGATGGTAATTCGAATCGAGTCGTTAATCAAGCGACCGATGCGATAGGACTGGGAAAAGAAATAGTACGCCTGATCGTACTGACCCAAATCGCTGTAGTCGTTTCCAATAAAATTTAACGATTCGGAAATGGCCGTACTATCATTGTTTTTAGTAGCTAATTCCAGATTCATATTGTCATAGCGGATTGCACGGGCATAGTCGCCAGTAATGGTAGCGAGGAACCCAATGCGTTTATAAGTTTGTGCCAGGGCCCAATCCCATTGACGCGTTTCCGCCAGTGCCAGCGCTTGTTCTATAAATGATTCCGCTTTTTTGAAGTTGGTATATTGAAACCCCTCGGCCAGTTGGGTGAGCGCCCGGTGACGGAGTGAGTCATTCGTAATTTCCGGTAATTTTCGTTCCAGACTATCCAGGGACAATTGTGAAAAAACCGAGATGGACGGTATCAACAAAAGCAAGACAACAATTAAAAAGTTCTTCATAAAAGTTTCCAAACACTGATAATTAATAAACAAACCAAAGCGGCCGGAGTCAGGTATTTCCAACATAGCGAAACCAATTGATCCATCCGCACCCGCGGAAATGTCCAACGAATCCAGATCTGCAAAGAGACCATCAGCACTGTTTTACCGATCAACCAAAATAGTGCCCAAATCACCACCGGCATACCTGTACTTCCGGTGGTCCAGTCAGCCAATCGCATACCGCCAATATTTGGGAGAGGGGTATTCCAGCTTCCAAAAAACAAGATGACACCCACCATACTCACCAAAAGCATCATCGCATATTCAGCCAGCATAATAACCGCCCAGCGAAATCCGGAGTATTCCGTCTGGTAACCCGCTACCAATTCTGATTCTGCTTCCGGTAAATCAAAAGGAGCCCGATTACTCTCGGCCAATGAACTTATAAAAAAGATGATCCAGACAAAAAACAGAACGGGCATGGTCACTACATTCCACGATAAAAATCCACCGATGTTAGTCATATCCCACGAACGAACGCCCAACAGATACGAGTGATGGGATTCAAAACCAGGTATGCGGGCAGACCAGACACCTTGTTGAATAGAAATGGTTTGTAAATCCAATGTTCCAGCCCACAGGCAGACACACACAACGGATAACCCCAAAGGCACCTCATAGGATATGATCTGGGCAGCAGAACGAACAGTGCCCATCATACTATACTTATTGTTACTGGACCAGCCGGCCATCACAATTCCGATCACATCCAGCGAGATAATGGCAAGCAAAAGGAATACCCCGGAGGAAAGAGATGAGCCCTGCCATTGCGGTGAAAGTGGAAGGAAAGAAAACCCAGCAAAAACCGCCAGAAAAATGAGGATAGGAGCCGCCTTGAACAACCACTTTTCGGCTCCAGCGGGCGTCAGGTCTTCTTTCTGAAGAAGTTTAAGCAAATCTGCTATGGTCTGTAAAAGCCCATAGGGCCCCACTTCCATAGGCCCCAGCCTATCCTGCATGAATGCCGATAGCTTTCGCTCGGCATAAACCACCAAAATGGTATAAGCCACGAGAAAGGGGAGTATAAAAAGTAAGGTCGAACTCACAGATCAGTATATAATAATACGTTAATTAGGCAAAAATCCTCAATTGGGATGGATGGAAATGTAAAATTTCGATGAAAATCCTACATCTGTCTTTGTTTTAGGGTAAATGCAGGTTAAATCAAGTAATTCTAATCCCAAAGGGCATGCCTTTGTAAGTGGACAGCCCGCTGAAAAAACAGACGGGTAGATGCTTCAAAGGCATCGGTATAATCAGAAACAAAAAATTGTTCGGAGGGATTCGGGTCTGAGGTTAATAACTGATGAGAGCGTAAATGGTCGGCTAATGCCTGAGCAGCAATCTCTGAAGAATCAAGCAGTGTGACCTTCTCCTGATAGTACGCATTAATTTCTTTTTTGATCAACGGGTAGTGTGTGCAAGCGAGGATCAGGCTGCTGATGGAATGGAGCGTTTCATCGCTCAGATATTTGGCAATGATATCGTGACTGATCTGATTATTAAAAAACCCTTCTTCAATCATCGGTGCCAACAGCGGAGTGGCCAGCGCCTTGAGTTGGATGGATGAATCAAGTTTGCGGGCGTATACGCCTGACTGTACGGTACGCTTGGTGCCGATCAAGCCGATGGTTTTTCCAAGAAATTCATGGTTGAGTCGCTCCACCATGGGATCAATCACGTTAATGATATGAGCTTTTTTGTTCACATATTCGGTCAATAGCTCATAGGCAGCCGAACTGGCAGAGTGACAGGCAATCACAATCACCTTACATTGATGACGCAAAAGGATGTCCGCAATTTTAATCGAGTAGGCCTGAATGGCAGCTTCCGATTTATCACCGTAAGGCAAATGGGCAGTATCACCAAAGTAAATGATGCTTTCGTGGGGAAGTGCCTGGCGGATGGCGTGGGCCACCGTGAGACCACCAATACCACTATCAAAAATACCAATGGGTTGGGTAGCGGATGTCATGTACTTAAAAAATCAGCGCAAGCTACGGATAAGTTTGGCATCGGTTAAAGGAGCCTTTCCAATTGTAGGCTTCCTTGGGAGAAGGAACGATGAATCACCAGAAAAACCACTTGTTGGAATGGGGTAAGGTCAAGCGTGAAGATTTGAAATACACCGATCCGCAACGCTCGTCAAAAATGCCAAACGCATTTCGTAATATTGTACCTTCACGTAACAACTAATTTGCATGGCTTACAATCTTTTAAAAGGAAAAAGAGGAATTATCTTCGGGGCACTGGATGAAAATTCAATCGCCTGGAAAACAGCATTGAAAGTGAAGGAAGAAGGCGGTTCTTTTACCCTAACCAATGCGCCTATAGCTATGCGCATGGGGAAAATCAATGAACTGGCGAAAGCCTGTCAGGCAGAGGTGATTCCAGCAGATGCCACATCCGAAGCGGATCTGAACAACCTGTTTACCAAATCGATGGAAGTATTGGGTGGCAAGCTTGATTTTGTGCTGCACTCGATTGGAATGAGTCCCAACATTCGTAAAGGCAAGGAGTATGGCGATATGAATTATGAGTGGTATTTAAAGACCCTTGATATTTCGGCTCTTTCTTTTCATAAAGTATTGCAAACATCCGAGAAATTAGATGCCATGAATGAATGGGGTTCCATTGTTGCCTTGAGCTACATTGCCGCCCAGCGCGCCTATCCCGATTACACAGACATGGCTCAGGCAAAAGCCATGTTGGAATCCATTGCGCGCAGTTATGGTCAACGTTACGGAAGTAAAAAGAAAGTACGTGTCAATACCATTTCACAATCGCCCACCAAAACCACCGCAGGGGCCGGCATTTCCGGCTTTGATGTGTTTTTTGATTTTGCTGATCTGATGTCCCCGTTGGGCAATGCCTCTGCAGAAGATTGTGCTAACTACATTACCGTCATGTTCTCTGATTTTACCCGCATGGTGACCATGCAAAACCTGATGCATGATGGTGGGTTCTCCAGCAGCGGTATTACCGAAAGTCTGATCGAACGGCTAAGCAAGTAAAAAAGATGATGGAGGCGCATGCCCGACTTCCAGGCGACTTGACTTTAATGGTATGATCAGTTTTCCCCCATGTAAAATAAACCTGGGATTACACATTTTGCGCAAACGGGCTGATGGGTATCATGATCTGGAGACAGTATTTTACCCGGTTCCATGGACGGATGTATTGGAGATCATCCCATCAGAGAAGTTTCAATTCAGGAGCAGCGGACAAATGATTCCCGGAGAAGCATCCGATAATCTTTGTGTCAGGGCGTATCATCTGCTGAAAAAGGATTTTAACATACCTCCGGTCCATATCTATCTGCATAAAGTCATACCTACCGGAGCAGGCTTAGGAGGCGGATCGGCCGATGCGGCACACGCACTCCGCCTGTTAAACAATTTGTTTGAATTAAACTTGTCTACCACCCGTTTACAGGACTATGCAACCCGGTTGGGAAGTGACTGTGCTTTTTTTATTACCGATGAGCCGAAGCTGGGGCAGGGCAGAGGTGAAATACTATCTCCGATTCCACCGGTTCTCCAGGGAAAATATCTGTCTGTTAGTAAGCCTTCGATTCATGTGTCAACAGCAGACGCCTATGCCCAGGTGGTACCTAAGGAGGATCGGCTATCCATTCCGGAAATATTGAAACAACCGATCGGCCGATGGAAAGAAACATTGGTCAATGATTTTGAAGCATCGGTTTTTAAAAAACACCCTTCCTTACTTCAGTTGAAAAATGACTTGTATGCAGCGGGAGCCATGTATGCTTCGATGAGTGGTTCGGGGTCCTCGGTATTTGGAATTTTTGAAACGAAAACCGATCTCCCATCATGGATACAGGCATCTTCCTTTTGGTCGGGAGAATTGTAACTAGTGCCAGGTTAAGTATAATGTGGCGGTTTAAGTTGACAAATACTCAATTGACAAAGTGTTTTTGGTTGGGTCAGAGCATTGTCAATTGTCAATTAATAAAGTACTAACGTCAATTCAGATTGAACATAGCACTAGGCCGGGTTTGATTCCTGAAAGGTTACTTCTGCACGTTTGCTGATCATCGGCAACTTGGTCATGCGGGTGACTTCAATCATATATACCCCAAAGTCTTCCGTTACTTTGCCATGAATTTCATAAAATCCCCGACCACGAAAGGGGTAGCGGAGTGATACCTCCGGAAAATGAACCGTGTCAAAAGCCTGGCCCTGCACATCGTAAAATGTACCAAAGGCCATGGGATGACCGGTTTTAGTGCGGGTATCTTTGGTAGTAATCAGGTATCCGACTATGCGTATACTTTTAGCACGATGCTTATTCAGATCCTGCGCACAACTATTGCCATAATCCCGTGTCGCAAGCAAGTCAAAAGGATGACATAACGGAAATCCTAATAACTCCAGTTCGTCAAAGGCATCTTCCTGCCGGTTGCGCGAAAGTTGTGGTAATGGAAAGTGCGCGGGTTCTGTATCAAACAAATGAGCCGTAGTCGTAGGTCTGGCGCGGTGGTTACTTGAAAACAGCATGGCCTCCCACAGCAGTTGTTGTTTACTTTTTTGGGTGAACCGAAACCCACCCACCCGAATCAGTATCCGAATTTGTTCCAGCCCGATACCTGGCAAACGTCTCATGAAATGGTCAAGACTCAAATACGGGCCGTTTTTCTTTCGCTCTTCTTCAATTCTGTTTCCGATTTTACTCTCCAGACTTTTCAAATGAACAAATCCGATGTAGATGGTTTTGCCTTCAATCGTAGTCAGGTAATGACTGTGGTTGATACAAGGAGCTTCAATGGCGGCTCCGTTCATGCGGGCTTCGTGGAAGTAAAATTCGGTACGATAAAATCCGCCAAAATTGTTGATCACGCCCACCATAAACTCCAGCGGATAGTGCGCTTTTAAAAAAAGACTTTGGTAACTCTCTACGGCATAACTGGCTGAGTGTCCTTTGGCAAAGGAATACCCGGCAAAACTTTCAATCTCTTCCCACACCCGGTGGATGACGCGGGGTTCGTACCCCCGTTGATGGCAGTTATGAAAAAACTGATCGCGCACCCGTTGAAACTCAGCGCGCGAACGATATTTACCCGACATGGCCCTGCGCAAAACATCGGCTTCGGTTAAGGTAAGTCCGCCAAAGTGATGCGCCACTTTGATCACATCTTCCTGATACACCATCACGCCATACGTATCGGCCATGAGTTCATCCATCTTCGGGTGGATCGATTCATACGCGATGTTTTGTTGATACATATGGAAGCGTTCGATGTAGGCTTTCATCATCCCTGAACTGGCCACCCCTGGCCGGATGATGGAACTGGCCGCCACCAACGTCAGATAATCAGAGCACCGCAGCTTACCCAACAACATCCGCATGGCGGGAGATTCTACATAAAAGCAACCCATCGCCCGGCTGTGACGCATCAGGTCTTTGATCTTTTCGTCTTCTTTAAATTTTTTGAATTGATAGATGTCTACATCCACGCCCTGATTTCGTTTGACGTGTTTGACTGTCTCTTTGATATGACCCAGACCGCGCTGGCTGAGAATGTCAAACTTATAAATGCCAAAATCTTCGGCTGCATGCATTTCAAATTGTGACACCGGCAATCCTTTGGGCGGAAGTTCCGTGGCGGTATATGCATAGATACTTTTTTCGGTGATCAAAACACCTCCGGCATGAATGGAAATATAAGCGGGTAGTTCGCGGTTCAGGATGTGCTGCGCATAGTGTGTGATTTGTGTGGTCAAATGGTCGCGCTCCGGTTTTTCCTTTCGATTTTCCACCAGCGAATCAATCTCTTCTTTGGGTAAGCCAAAGACTTTTCCCAATTCGCGTAAAATGGATTTTGCCTGGTAGGTGACATGGGTTCCCAGCAAACACACGTGGTCATGTCCATACCGATGAAAAAGATAGTTATACACGGCATCGCGATTATCCCAGGAGAAATCAATGTCAAAATCAGGAGGGGATACTCGTTCTTCGTTTAGAAATCGTTCAAAATACAGATCCAGTTCAATCGGATCAACGTTGGTAATCCCTAAACAATAGGCGACCGTACTGTTGGCTCCACTGCCGCGTCCGACAAAATCATATCCCTGCTTTTGAGCGAACTGAATCAGATCGTAGGCGATCAGGTAGTAGGCGGTGAACCGTTTTTTGTGAATAATGGTCAACTCTTTTTCAATATGGGAATTCCAGATGCTGCGATCGGTACCGTAGCGTTTGGCATATCCTTTCTCCGTTTCCGATCGAAGGAACGCTGAATCCTCATCCGGGCTGGCCGTAAATGACTTTTTATTTTTGTCTTCTCCCGGGGCACATTCGATCGAACATTGATCGAGCAACTGTTGGGTTTGTGTGACCAGTTGGGAGAAGGATCCAAATTCGGCTGTTAATAGATGAGGGGGAAGCATATATTCATCGCGACTGGCCTGCTCGTGTTCGGGCAATTTGCTCAATAGTGTATTGCGGGCGATGCAACGAAGCAGCCGATGGATATTGTGATCGCGGTGGCTGAGTTTTTCTTTTTTGGTCTTGACATCTCTGACTTTTTCAGGGGGCAACAAAGTGACCGGGTGATGAGCGATAAATTTGGAGGCATGACTTTCGCGAAGCGGATGGAGCATCAAGGCCGGAAGTCCTGTCTTTTTCACACCAATGTACTCGTGGGCCAGAAGCCGGTCGGGTTCAAATTTTCCAAACGGATAGATGACAAATACCTGCCGGAAGAAAGGTGCCCGGGCTGGAAATCGTTTGGCTTCGCGGTTATGATATGACAAAAAGCGGGTGATCTCTTCAAACCCTTCATTGTTTCTGGCCAGAGCAATAAATTCAAAGGTGCCTGATTCTTTTTCATTTCTGAATTCTACTCCTACGGCCAGATTTAAAGTAAAAGGTTCCTGATCATATCGGGTGCGTCCGTTGGGCTGAGGTTTATTTTCATCACAGATACGCAGCATGTCGAGATACGAGGCCACGTTATTGATTTCGGTGAGTGCCAGTTTAGAAACCCCACATCTTTTGGCTTCCTGAAAGAGCATTTGTACGGGCATCGTTCCGTAATTAAAGCTATAACCGGTGTGACAATTGATGTACATTTTTGGCTGTCAGGTTCTGATCCTACGGGATCGTGTTTTTTCGGACGGTTCCTTTAAACATATTCATTTCCATACGCACGCGTTTACTCACGTCAAGTGTGGTGGCGCGTATCAGTTTTTCGCTGCCATGTTTATGTTTGATGTAATCCATGGCCTCATACAGGCTGATGTCTTCTTCCGTGTCATCAAATAAGTTAATCTGCTGATTTCCGTGGACCAGGTGACTCAACCGTACCCCCACCAGACGAATCAGCATTCTGCGGTTATACAGTTTATCAAACAATTCCTGAACCACCCTCAGGATGATATGATCAGAAGAAGTATAGGGGATATGTACTTGCCTGGTTTCGGTATCGAAATTGGAATACCGGATTTTTACGGTGATGCACGAAGCCAGTTTTTTTTGTTCGCGTAATTGAAAGGCTACCTTCTCGACCATCGCAATCAGAATGGATTTGAGCCGTTTAACATCAATCGTATCCTCCTCAAAGGTGGATTCGGTAGATATGGACTTTTGTTCACTGTACGATACGATGGGAGAGTCATCGATCCCTTGTGCTTTGTTCCATAGACTGATCCCGTTTTTGCCAAAGGCGCTTATGAGGAATGGCACAGGCATTTCGCGCAGGGTGGCCACGGTGCGCACGCCCATATCGTATAAAAAGGCAGCAGTTTTTTTTCCTACCATGGGAAGTTTTTCAATGCTCAGCGGGGCCAGAAAATCTTTTTCTTCACCGGCTGCTATTTGTTTCTCAGCATTAGGTTTAAACTCGGCCGTAGCCACTTTTGAAACCAGTTTATTGACGGATAGCGCCATGGAAATGGGCAGGTTTGATTCTTTAATAATCTTTTGGCGCAACTCCACAGCCCATTTGAAGGCACCAAAAAAACGATCCATGCCACTGGCATCAATGTAAAACTCATCTATGGATGATTTTTCAAATGCAGGAGCCTTGTCGGCAATGATCTCAGTAATTAAATGTGAATTCTGGCTGTAGGCTTCCATATCACCTGAAATCACTTTGGCATCCGGACAAAGCTGAAGGGCCAGATACATCGGCATAGCGGAATGTACCCCAAATTTTCGTGCTTCGTAACTACAGGCTGCTACTACCCCCCTGCGGCTACTGCCTCCGACAATTAGTGGCAATCCCCTCAATTTTGGCTCTTTTTTGCACTCAACAGCCACAAAAAAGGCGTCCAGGTCCATGTGAATAATACTTCGGGAGGTCATACCGAAGCAAGAATACTAAAAAATTTAGTATTTTAAAGAAATAACTAACCGATTATGCATCATGGCTATTGCCTGACAATCATAGAAACAATAGCCGCATATCCGATGTGGTATATCAGGGGTCATAAACTATCAGAGATAGCTAAAAAAGAACCTAAGCCATGAAGGGATTTATAATCTTTAGTTTCCCGTTAATTACCTGGCCATGGCTAAGGTCTTCGGTATATAAGGTGCTGCAACGCGCCTCCAGGGCTGACGCAATAATAAGACTGTCCCAGTGGCTCACATTAAATTTTCGTGAGATGTCAAGTGCCATTCGAACTGTATTTTGTGTTACGGGCTTTACTAAGGAGCCCTCCATGAGGTTTATTGCACTTTCAAAGGCCACTTGTTTGCTTAACTTAAATTTCTTTAAACACACATTGGTAAATTCCATAATAACCTGGGTACTGATTACTACGCCCTGGCGCCATATCCCAAAGGCAATTTCTTGTTTTATTGTTTCTTTGGAAAGGGTATATAAGAGCACGTTACTGTCTGCAAAACAACTATCGGGCATTGGCTTCCTCGCGGTTAAACGTAAAACGTGTCAGGTCAATGGCATGTGCTTTCCAAAAAGTAAGAGCCTTTTCGATGGCGTTCTTTCTTTTTCGACTCATTCCTGTTTTTACATTTCGTTTTGACAAGCGTTTGTTTGGGGTGGCTTTCTTGTTTCGTTTTTGTTCTCCGATAGCCATTTGCAATTTGATTTAGCTATTCAATTATTGAACTATAATGAGTTCAAAGATAAGAAATTTTGGAAGTTGTTTGCTTCTGCTGTTGACAGTATGCTCTTGTGGTGGCACAAAACAAAATTTGTTCGATTAACGCTCAGTGAGTTGACGACATTTGTTGAGCGATTAAAAACTGCTCCCCAGTCTGGCAGATTTGGCTCTGACAAACAAGGAAGCGAATTTGTGTTTGTGGTTAAGTAATTTCACCACGACTGGAATAGGCTTCTTTTTTCTTTTTTAAGTATGGGTAAATAACCACTGCACCTAAAATGACCAACGTACCCGCATAAAAATTCCAGCCCATGATTTCCTGTTGGCCAAAAATGATGATAGCCATGATGATGCCATATACAGGTTCCAGGTTCAGCGTTAACTGGATAAAAAATACGCTCATTTTTTTAGTGAGATTGATAGCCACGGAATAGGCATATACAGAGCATGCCCACGCCAGAATAGCAATGTATAGCCAATCGGTTCCTACCGGTGTGAGGTGCAATTGACCATCCTCGGTGAAGTGCTGCTGATAGTAAGGCAAAAACAAACAAACACTGATAAATGCCCCAATCATCTCATAAAAAGTAATGGTGTGTGCAGATACACGCACCGCTATTTTTGCATTGATGACAGAAAACATAGCTGCCGTCAGACCTGAAATGATCCCCAGAATCAATCCGGTTTTGTATTGGAAGTTGAAAGAAAAAATAAGTGCCAGCCCCAACACCACTCCCAATCCCAGCCCGATTTCAAGAATATCAATTTTTTTACTGTTGGCGATGGGTTCCAGCAAGGCAGCCCACAACGAACAGGTAGCAAAGCCAACCAGGCTGGTAGAAGGATTAGAGACCTGACCTGAACGGAAAAACGTGAGCCAATGAATGCCTACAATAAAACCGGTAAAAAAAATCTTTACCAAATCACCTGTACTGACGGCAAAGACTCCTTTGTTGAATAGGATTACCACGCCCATGCCAATGGCTGCTAATAGCGTGCGATAAAAAACCATTTCTACCGCAGGGATGGAAATCAGTTTGGCACCGATGGCAGTAAAGCCCCAGAGCAATACAATAAAGTGAAGTTTGAAATAATCAGTTCGCGTGGCGGTAAGCGTCATCGGGGTACATATTTATACATCCCGGCTGCGATGACACCAAAAACCAGTGTTGGCAACCAAGCAGCCAAGATCGGAGGCATGGAACCTGTTTCGCCAAATGTTCGTGTCATGGTAAAAAACAGGATAAATATAAAGGAGAGGAGAAAGCCAAGGGCAATTTGAAACCCTGTACCGCCTCTGCTTTTTCGGGAAGAGACAATGACACCCATAAACACCAGAACAAAAATAGTAAACGGAGAGGCATATCGGATCTGTTCTTCTGTTTGAAACACCTGCACACCTGTGCTTCCCCGGAAATTTAATTTTTTGATGTGGGCGCGCAATTCAGGAATGGTCATACCATCATATGACCGGGTGTTATTCTCAAAGTCTTTGGGCGTAATGGCAAGGGTAGTATCCATCTCCGATCCTTGCTGGTCGGATATCTGATTGGAAAGAACGCTCTTCGGGGTACCTACGGAAGTATCGCGCAATACACGTTTACGTTTCAGTTGGGGAAGGGTGAGGGTATCCGTTGTCGTAAGACTGGATTCCACCCCCATACGTTTTTTGGGTTCGGCTGGCGTAGTAAAAAGCGTATCCACTTTTTTAAACTTCCAGTATTTCAGCACCCATTTTTGTTTGGTGGTGTCCCATTGAATGTGATCTGCGGTCAGTTTTTCCATCAACCGATTATCTTCGAATCGTTCCAGGGTAAACTGATAGCCGGTATTGGAGATGTTGTTATAGTTCTGAAGAAACAAATATACGTTGGGCTGAACCTGCATGTGTACATTGCGTTCTTCAAAGTATTTTTTGTTTTGAAAATAGGTTAACTCAAAATTCAGTCGCTCCCGATTGGATTTGGGAATAACCCAGCCGTTGAGATAGAAGCTAACCACTGCGACAATGAAGGCCGCCATAAAATAAGGAACCAAAAGTCTGCGGAAACTAACACCGCTGCTGAGGATGGCGATGATTTCGGTATGGCCTGCCATCCGGGACGTTACATATACGATGGCTATGAAAACAGTAATGGGTGTAATTAATCCGGCTATCCATGGAATGAAATCAAGATAATATCCCAGGATTTGGGCCGGGCCCAGACTGTTTCGGGCAAACTTGTCGATCTTTTCAGTAACATCAATGATGGCAATAATGGCCACCAGAATCAACACCACATAGATAAATGTGGTGAGAACTTTTTTGATGATGTATTTGTCAAGAATCTTCATGAATTAAACGCTACCCGCATAGATGGTTATAGTCGCTGGGATACTTTCTTTACCATGGTAGTTTTCCAATCGGCAAAGGTGCCTGCCTGAATTTGTTCGCGCGCCTGACGAACCAACCAAAGATAGAATGTCAGGTTATGGATAGAAGCAATTTGCGCGCCTAAAATTTCCTTGTTGATAATCAGGTGGCGGAGATAAGCTTTTGAATAGAAAGTACTGGAATACCCTCCGAGCATTTCATCAATCGCACTGGTATCGTTTTTCCATTTTTCATTACGAATGTTTATGATTCCCTGGGTGGTGAACAACATCCCATTTCGCGCATTTCGGGTTGGCATGACGCAATCAAACATATCAATGCCCAGCGCAATGCACTCCAGAATATTTTCGGGGGTTCCCACGCCCATGAGGTAACGGGGTTTGTTCTCCGGTAAGATTCCACAAACCCATTCGGTCATTTCATACATGAGTTCGTGAGGCTCGCCTACGGAGAGACCGCCAATGGCATTTCCAGGTTGGTTCTGACTGGCGATGACTTCTGCGGATTGTTGGCGTAAATCTTTATACACACTTCCTTGTACAATGGGAAACAACGCCTGTTCATACCCATACTTAGGTTGCGTTTCGTTCACCCGGTTGACACACCGTTGTAACCAGCGATGGGTAAGTTCCATGGATTTCTTAGCATAACTGTACTCGCAGGGATAAGGCGTACACTCATCAAAGGCCATGATGATATCGGCTCCGATACTCCGCTCAATATCCATTACGCGCTCGGGGCTAAAGAAATGGTTGGAACCATCAATATGAGATTTGAAGGTTACTCCTTCTTCTTTGATTTTTCGGTTGGCAGCCAATGAATATACCTGATAGCCCCCGCTATCGGTAAGTATCGGACGCTTCCACCCATTAAATTGGTGAAGTCCTCCCACTTGTTCCAGGAGTTCAATCCCCGGCCGCAGATACAGATGATAGGTATTTCCCAAGATGATTTTGGCATCGATATCGGTTTCCAATTCACGCTGATGTACCGCTTTGACCGATCCTGCCGTACCCACCGGCATAAAGATGGGGGTAGGAATACTTCCATGATCGGTATGCAACATTCCTGCCCGCGCGCGACTTCCCCGATCAATAGATTCTAATTCAAATTTCATGACTCGCTCACAAAGGTAACACTCTGTGGCTGCTGATAACCAGGGGCAGGCTATGAACTCAGAAAACTTTTTGTAATTTCTTTAATGAATGATCACGTCTTGTATTTGCTCAAGTGACTTACCTTTTGTCTCCGGTAATATTTTCCAGGCAAAAAATAATTGTAACACCATCATGGAGGCAAAGAAGGCAAAGGCATAGGCACCTCCTTTTTCCATCCCGGCTATCACAGGAAACAACATGGAAACAATGGCCGCCATCACCCAATGGGTAAAACTTCCCAGCGACTGTCCTCCCGAGCGAACCGAGTTAGGAAAAATTTCAGAAATGAACACCCAGATAACTGCGCCTTGTGAGAAGGCAAAACAGGCGATGAATCCAATCAGATAAAGCATGATGGAAATACCATCAAAATCATTTTGGAAGAAAGCAAGCGCAGTGAGTCCCAGGAAAACGATCATCCCGACCGATCCGATCATCAACAATGTCTTGCGGCCAAACCGATCGATCATCGATAGCGCCAACAACGTAAATACCATATTGGTGACTCCAATCGAAACGGACTGCAACAAGGCGGTATCTTTTGCCAGACCGGTGAGTTCAAAAATGCGGGGGGCATAGTACATAATGGCGTTAATACCGGCCAGTTGATTGAACAAGGCCAAGGTGACTGCCAGAAAAACAGGTCTGCGATAGGCACGGGAAAATAGGGAATCAGCTTTTGCGCCATGGTCTGCCTGTTGAAGCGACTGTTCAATTCGTTGAATAGCGGCTTTGGGCATGGGTTCTCCAATTGAATCGAATACCGCTTCAGCTTCGGTTGAACGCTTTTGCCGGATCAGCCACCGTGGGCTTTCAGGCACCGTAAATACCATGGCGAAATAAAGGAGGGAAGGAATGGCTTGTACTCCCAACATCCAACGCCAGGCGTCTTCACCCACCGATGATAAAAGATAGTTGGAAAAGAACGCTACCAGAATACCACTTACGACATTGAATTGAAACAATGCCACCAGACGTCCACGTTGATGGGCAGGCGCTATTTCAGAAATATACATCGGTCCGACTACCGAGGAAGCTCCCACACCCACACCTCCCAGAAAACGAAAGATGACAAACAACATCCAGGTATCGGTTAAGGCGGTGACCAGCGAGGTGACCAGATACAACAATCCAATAGCTTGTAATATTTTTTTGCGTCCGTACTTTTCTGCAGGTATGCCCGCCAGTGCTGCTCCCAGCACCGTTCCAAACAAGGCAGAAGCCACGGTAAATCCATGAGCTACATTATCTAATCCCCAAAGCTGTTGAATGGTTTTTTCTACCCCGGAAATGACTGCGGTATCAAAACCAAACAGAAATCCGCCCAGAGCGGCTACAATAGAATTACGCAAGGCCGTGGAGGTCCGCATGTGATTTTTGGTTTAGGATAACAAACGTACGCATTTGGGCTCCAAAAGTAAGCGCACTTCCGCTAAAACCGCAGGTGAGCCTTTCTTGTAAAGCCAAGCCTCTTGCCTGAGTAAAATACCCTTACTTTATCAGATTGATTAAAATCCACTAACCTGAAATTGTAATGAAAAGAATCTCCCCCAACCGACCCGGTCGGTATTGGATATTGCTATGGATGCTGGTTTTGCCCATCGGGATGTATGGGCAAAGTGAACTAGAACCTGTGACACGTACCTATGCTTTGACGAATGTAAACATCGTGCAGGCGCCCGGTCGAAAAATTGATCTGGGCACCGTGTTGGTAAAAGACGGATTGATCATTTCCGTTGGAAAAAATGTTTCGATTCCTCCGGAAGCCATGATCATCCGGGCAGACTCCATGTATGTTTATGCTGGGTTCATTGATGGACTGTCACGCACCGGTGTAACTCGTCCGAAGGAAGAAACTAACCGGGAGCGTCCCAAAGATCCGGGCAATCCGTCCAACGAACGTGCAGGAATTACTCCAAACACTGATGTCCGCAACCTTCTCAACCCATCGGATAAAGCCATAGAAGATTGGCGCGGTGCCGGATTTACACTGGCTAACGTGGTGCCGTATGGAGGAATGCTTCCCGGGCAGGCCGCATTGATTCTATTATCGGGTCGTACCGCTGATGACCTGGTGATGCAAACGAACACCGGACTATATTCTGAATTAACAGGAGCCAGTGGCGTGTATCCCAACACGGTCATTGGGGTGATGGCTAAATGGCGTGATCTATACCGCAAGGCAGTCAATAGCAAAAATTACGAGGCGTTGTATGCTTCTAATCGCAACGGACTGGAACGTCCCATGAGCGATCGGGTTTATGAACCCTTTTTTCCGGTGATTGATCAGAAAATTCCAGTGATCTTTAAAGCCGAAAAACTATTGGATGTTCAACGGGTACTGACATTAAAAAATGATTTAAGATTTCCGTTGATACTGGCCGAAGTAAAAGAGGGGTGGCACGCCATTCCTAAAATCAAAGCCACCGGTTCAAAAGTTTTCTTGTCATTAGATCTGCCGGAAGAAATAAAGAAAGAAGAAAAGAAGAACGACCAGAAGACAGAAGAAAAGCCTAAAACGCCAGGCGAAATAGAAAAAGAACAATTGGAAAAACGAAGGAATGAAGCCATTGCCAGTTATACTGCGCAGGCCGCAACCTTTCAAAAGGCGGGGATTGTTTTTGGTTTTTCTTTACTGAATACTAAGCCCAAAGATGTTCACACCAATCTTCGAAGGATGATTTCGGCTGGATTATCAGAAGATGCTGCGCTGGCGGCATTGACGACCTCCCCGGCTCAGTTGCTTGGTATGAGCGATCGGGTAGGAACCATTGATCCGGGTAAGATGGCTAATCTGGTAGTTTCCGATAAGCCATTCTTTTCCGAAAAGGCAAAAATCCGCTATGTTTTTGTGGATGGTGTGCTAACCAAACTGGAGGTGAAAGAAAATAAGAAAACAGATGCGTCTGTCAAGTCAGAAATTGAAGGAACCTGGAATACCACTACTCAAAGCCCTCAGGGAACGACTACCGGAAAAGTAGTTTTTAAAAAAGAAGGGGGTGGTTATAGCGGCAACATCAGCAGCAGCATGAGTCAGGAGACGATGGCGTTGAAAGACATTACCCTGGAGGGGAATACATTGTCTTACAAATACACGCTTTCCTTTGGCGGTCGCTCGGTCGAGGTCGAGACCAATGTAACGATAGAAGGAGACTCGTTTAAGGGAAATACAAGCGTGGGTACGTTTGGCAGTTTTCCGATAGAAGGTTCAAAAAATCCCAAGTAAGATGAAAAAGATGATCATATTAGTTTTCCTGATGGAGGCCATCGGCACGCTTCAGGCTCAGGATCGAGGAACGATTTTAATCAAAGGAGGAACGGTGTTAACCGTCACCAAAGGTACTCTGGAGAATACCGATGTGTTGATTAAAGAAGGTAAGATCAGTCAGATCGCCAAAGGGATCATCGCTCCGGCTGGTGTGCGGGTGATAGATGCTACTGGCTTGTTTGTGATGCCGGGGATCATTGATGCTCACTCACACATCGCACTGGATGCGATCAATGAAGGCACCAATGCCATCACTCCGGAAGTTCACGTGGCCGATGCCATCAATCCGTTTGAGGTTGATATTTATCGGGCCTTGGCGGGAGGGTGTACCGTGTCACATGCCATGCATGGCTCGGCTAATTCCATTGGAGGCCAATGTCAGACCATCAAACACCGCTATGGAGTGTATGATGGCGAACAATTGAAGATGGAAGGGGCTGCCCGTACCATTAAGTTTGCGTTAGGCGAGAATCCGACCGGTCATGGCCGCAGAGATGGGGTACAGCCTCAAACCCGGATGGGTGTTGAGTTTGTTATCCGGGAGGCCTTTTCGGAAGGAAAGGAGTATATGGAAGCGTGGAACTCCTATAACAAACAAAAGTCAGGGAAAGGATTCCGCGGAGCGCCCCCCGTTTATTCTCTTCGGCTGGAGACCCTGGCGGATATCTTAAAAGGGAACATCATTATTCATTGTCACAGTTACCGGGCCGATGAAATCAATATGTTAATGAACGTTTGTCGCGATTTTGGAATTAAGAAAGTAGTATTTCAACATACCAATGAAGGATTTAAAGTAGCCCCTGAACTCGCCAAATTTGGTGCGATGGCTTCCGTCTTCGCGGATTGGTGGGCCTATAAACTGGAAGTATATTATTCAACTGCTTATAACGCGGCTATCCTGGCTCGAAATGGAGTGGTGACGTCTATTAATTCGGATTCACCCGATTTGATCCGGCATCTATATCACGAAGCAGGCAAAACGCAGAAATACGGAAATCTGAGCGATGACGAAGCATTGTCCATGATCACCATCAATGCAGCCAAACAATTGGGAATTGAAAACCGGGTCGGCTCGCTGGAAGTGGGTAAAGATGGCGATGTGGCTATTTTTAAAAATCATCCGCTTTCCATTTATGGAGTACCACAGATGACCCTGGTCGATGGGGTCGTTCATTTTGATCGGGAAAAAGATGCAGCCGATATGAGAATCATGGTGGATCCCAAGGAAACAGTGGATATTCCCACCATCCATCAGGCAACCACTCATAACCATGAAAACTGTATGCAAAACATGGAGTGGTTATTAAATGTAAAAATGTTTGGACTGAACCGGTAATAACCAACGATTCGAATGAAAAAGATCATCTATATTTTATTGGTAATGTCAGTGTGTTCAGAGATGCTGGCGCAGGGCTTGAAAGCTAAAACCGGGGTGTTCGCGTTGACGCATGCCACCATAGAAACCATCACGCAGGGAACCATTACGGATGGTACGCTGGTCATCACTAACGGAAAAATTCAAGCGGTAGGCACCAATGTCACCGTACCTTCCGGGGCAGTAATAATTGATTGCAAAGGCTTACGGATTTATCCGGGCATGATTGACGGGGGCACTCGTATTGGCTTGTTGGAAATAGGTCAAATCCCCCAGGCAACAGACCAGCGCGAAACGGGCGATGTGATTCCTCAAATGAAGGCATTAAGTGCCGTGAATCCCAATTCGGTGGTGATCCCCGTTACCCGAGTGAGTGGAGTCACTACCGTGATCACGGCTCCGGACGGTGGATTATTTCCCGGCCAGGCTGCCTTAATCAATTTGCATGGCTACACACCGGATCAAATGTTTACCGGTTTTGAGGCGGTGGTATTAAATTTTCCCAGTTCAGGCAAACGTGGTTTTTTTGATAGACGCACCGATGAGGAAGTAAAGCGTGACTCCGAAAAAGCGCTTAAGCTACTAAACGATGTATGGGATAAAGCCACGCAATACCACAAACTGGATTCGGCCACGCGTGGAAAAGGGGTTAGCTATTATCCGGAATTACAATCATTGGTACCTGTGGTGCGGGGCGAAAAAGCGTTGATGGTGGAAGTTAATGCAGCAAAAGATATTCTGGCAGCTTTGAAATGGGTAAGTGAACGCAAAATAAAGAGAGTGATTTTTAGCGGAGTATCGGAAGGCTGGCGTGTCGCATCCGATATTGTGAAGGCTAACATTCCGGTAGTCACGGGGCCAGTCATTTCTATACCCACACGCGACTATGATCGTTACGATCAGGCGTATGCCAATGCAGGAATGATGAAAAAGGCAGGCGTAAAAGTTGCCCTGCGAACGCTTCAAACCGAAAATGTCCGCAATCTGCCGTACCATGCAGGGTATGCAGCGGCCTATGGCGGGTTGAGTAAAGAGGATGCTCTTCGGGCCATCACCATTGTGCCCGCTGAAATTTTTGGAGTCAACCAGCAGTTGGGATCTATTGAAGTCGGGAAAAGCGCCACGTTATTTGTCTGCGATGGGGATCCTTTTGAAACCCGAACCCAGGTGAAACAGGTGTTTATTGATGGCTGGCAAATACCTATGACCAGCCGCCAAACAGAGCTCTACGAAGAGTTTTTAAATCGGGAGCCGGGGGTGAGTAAGAATTAAATCAACAACGTAATCGTGAAAAGCTAAACCCTCCGTCAGAGGAGGGTTTAGCTTTTAAAGGCGGATAAATACATGATCGTTTATGAACATTCCGGTCGTATGTGAACATAAAAAACAAGCTTCTAAAAAATAAGCACTATTTGTCCGAAAAAATAAGACTTTCGGCTATCCATTTTCATCATTTGTACGTAACCTTTCATCATTACCCGAGTATCTCTAAATATTCCTCCTCACACGTATGCTCAAAAATTTACTCCTCATCGCCTTTCGCAACATCCGCAAAGACAAGACATACAGTTTCCTGAATGTCGCTGGGTTGACCATCGGTATTACTTGCAGTGTTTTTTTATTGCTATACATTCTGGATGAACTGAGTTTTGATCGGTATCACGATAAAGCGGATCGTATTTATCGGGTAGTATCCAACATCAAGGAACCAGACAACGCTTTTACATGGGCGGTGGCACAAGTGCCCTTGGCGGAAGAACTTCGGACTAATTACTCGGATGTAGAAAATGCGGTTCGCTTTTTTGGGATGGGACGTCAGTTGATCGTTCAGGGCACCCAGGAGTTTTACGAAGAAGATTTCTTTCAGGCTGATTCTACGGTATTTGACGTGTTTAATTATTCATTCTTGCATGGCGATCCTTCTACTGCGCTGGACAAACCAAACGCCATTGTGATTACGGAGAAAATTGCACTTAAATATTTTTCCAAAACAGATGTGGTGGGTCAAGCATTGCAAGTCAAACAGGGAGATAACTTTCAGATCACAGGCGTTATTCGCGATGTACCGCTCAACTCTCATTTTCGCTTTGATGCGCTGGTATCACGGGTGAATCAACCACCGGCTGATAGCTGGGGAGGCTTTGGGGTATTTACCTATCTTCTGTTGCCCGATGGCTACAGCCCCGCTCAAATGCAAACCCACTTTGCGAAGATTCTCAAAGAAAAGGTGGAACCCATTTTTACACAGTATGGAATTACAATTCAATATGAACTTCAACCCATAACTGCCATCCACCTTCATTCCAAAATTCAGGACGAGGCAGAAGAAGGAGGTGATATCACCATCATTTACATTTTTGGAGCCATCGCTATCTTCATGTTGATCATTGCCAGTATCAACTATATGAATCTGGCCACCGCCCGCTCGGCCAATCGGGCCAAAGAAGTAGGCATACGCAAAGTCATGGGCTCGCAACGCAGCTATTTGATTGCGCAGTTTATAACCGAATCGGTTGTTCTATCATTGATGGCATTGCTTATCAGTGTTTTGCTGATTTATGTTTTTCTGCCGCTGTTCAATCAATTAGCCAATAAAGAATTGCCTTTTAGTTACATTCTTCAGCTACCTGTGTTTCTGTCCCTGTTGGGCATTGTTGTGTTTGTAGGAGTAGTCGGAGGAAGCTATCCTGCCTTTTATCTTTCCGGATTTAATCCGGTGAGCGTACTCAAGGGTAAACTGGCCTCCCGCGGGGGAAGTGCCTTGTTTCGAAAATCACTGGTGGTTGTTCAGTTTTCCATTTCGATCTTCATGCTCATCAGCACATTTATTGTATATAACCAATTGCAGTTTATGCGCTCCAAAGATTTGGGGTTTGTCAAGGAGCGGTTGATCCGGTTGGATCTTTCCACAGATGAAATGATTCGGAAATCCGGAACACTTTCGGAGCGAATGAAGCAGGCGGAAGGTGTCATGTCTGCCGCGACCTCCTTTTCCGGTCCTGGCGAAAACATAGGTAAGCTGTTATTGCAGATCGAAGATAACGAGGGCAAACTTTCGGAGCGGGGAGTGGATTTGTTTAATGCCGACCATGATTTTGTAAAAACCATGGGAATGACGATTGTTCAAGGCCGTGATTTTTCACGTGAAATTTCTTCCGATACGGTGTATGCTGTTTTGGTGAACGAGGCGATGGTCAAGCGTATGAGTTGGGATCAACCAATCGGTAAAAAATTCATCGCAAAAGGAGCGGGCCCCAACAATACCGATGTAGAAAAACGAGTGGTGGGTGTACTTAAAGACTATCACCAAAACTCGTTATACGATGCCATAGAACCGTTGATGATCGTTCTGAGCTCAAACAACGGAAGTCTTTTTATACGAACAGCCGAAGGTGATGTCAGGGAATCACTGGCATCTATCGAACGCACATGGAATGAAGTAAATCCGGGCTATCCGTTCATGTACACATTTCTTGATCAGGACTTCAACTCACAGTACCGGGCAGACGAGAAACGCAGCCAGATATTCACAGCCTTTTCAGGGCTGACCATTTTTATTGCGTGTCTCGGATTGCTGGGGCTTTCTGCCTTTACCACTCAGCAACGAACCAAAGAGATTGGCGTTCGCAAAGTGATTGGCGCCTCGCCAGGCCAGTTGGTATACCTGGTGTCAAAAGAATTTTTCTTACTGGTAGCGATAGGTACGGTTCTCGCTTTTCCGTTAGCCTGGTATTTTACCGATAATTGGCTCCAGAGTTTTGCTTATCGGATAGAACTCAACCATCAGTGGTCGACATTTTTGTTATCGGCTTTTACAGCGTTTCTGATCACGTTTATGACGGTGGGCTTTCATGTTATGCGCGCCACCTCCGCAAACCCGGTAAAGGCCTTGCGGGATGAATAAACGCAATATGTCATGTGAGGATGGATTATTTCAAGGGAGATGCAATCAAGAATTTCGTTGACGTCTGGCTTCAAAAGCAATTACTGCGGCAGCATTGGAAACATTCATGGAGTCAATTTTCCCGCGCATCGGGATGATGATGTTTGCATCGCTGTTTTGAATCCATACCGGTGATAATCCGGTGGATTCAGTCCCCAGCACAATAGCCGAAGGTGCCGTGAAATCTATTTGGGTATATGGCTGCGCTGCCTGCAAATAGGTACAATAAATATGAATTCGCTGGGCATGTAACCACGCGAGCGTATCTTCCGTGGTGGCGGCAACAATGGGCACCGTGAATACACAACCCACACTGGATCGGATAACATTGGGATTATAAAAATCAGTAAGTGGATCGCAGATGATCACCGCATCTATACCGGCAGCATCCGCTGTGCGAAGAATGGCGCCAAGATTTCCAGGTTTTTCGACAGCTTCAATGATCAGAATGAGAGGTTTTTCAGGCAAATGGAGATCCGAAAGAAGATGCACCTTCATTTCGGCAACAGCCACCACCCCTCCGGAACTTTCCCGGACGGCAATCTTCTCAAATACTTCCGGGGTAACGGGTATGACCATGCGCCCTTCGGTCATATTTCTCCCCAGTGCAGCTAAAGAAATGATTTCTTCACAGTAGAATAGGTTTCCGATTTTATATCCGGCTTCCAAAGCCCATTGAATTTCACGCTTACCTTCAATTAAAAAAAGTTGTTGTTTTCTCCGTTCGCGGGGTTTTTCCAAAGCCAACAATCCCTTAATCTTTGGGTTTTGAGTACTGGTAATGACCGTGCCGGGTTTCATTTCGATAGCAAGATAATCATTGAAACTCGTTTGAGGTGTTCTACAAGTAATTTTGGTTATTTCTTCAAACTATGAAGTCACTGCTTTTGAACTTACTTTTATGAAATTTTAAATTACACGTGACTCTCGAACTGCGCCATCCTTCCTCCTGGAAAGAATACGAATTACTAGACTCTGGTGATTTTGAAAAACTGGAAAGATTTGGAAGCGTTGTCTTAATCCGGCCGGAACCACAAGCTATCTGGCCCCGTTCCCTGCCTTACGAAAAGTGGTTGCAGCAAGCTCACGCACATTTTACCCGCGAGCAAAAAGAAAATTACCGGTTTGGAGATGAGATCAAAGGAGGCTGGAAGAAGCTAAAGTCAATTCCTGATCACTGGACCATTCCGTATACATCTGACACTGTTCAGTTGGTGTTGCGCCTGGCCCTCACCAGTTTTGGCCATGTAGGTATTTTTCCGGAGCAGGGAAATAACTGGAATTTTATTGATGAAACCATCCGGCAAGGGAAATGGACGAAACCCAAAGTGCTTAATCTTTTTGCATATACAGGGGCGGCATCCGTGGTAGCCCGGGCAGCGGGGGCTGAGGTAACTCATGTGGACGCTTCTCGTCCCGGTTTGAACTGGGCCAATCAGAATATGCAGTTGAATCAATTAACAGATATCCGATGGGTATATGAGGATGCATTAAAGTTTGTCAAGCGCGAAGCAAAACGCGGAAATACGTACAACGGCATCATCATGGATCCACCGCCTTATGGTCGAGGGCCCGAAGGAGAGAAGTGGACATTGCAAGAGAAACTTAATGAGTTGATTTCATTAAGCAGTCAGTTGCTGCAACCCCAAAACCATTTTTTCATTCTTTCCATGTATGCCGCAGGGCTTTCTCCCCTGATCGGATTAAATGTGGTAAAAAGTCACTTTGTCAACGCTTCTCCGGAGTGTGGTGAATTCTTTTTGAAGTCCAAAACGGGAAAAGATTTGCCGATGGGTACCTTTCTGCGATTTCGCTCGTAAAACTTTTCTGTGATCTATAGCATCCTGTTGAGACGGCATCTGACGTGATAAAATTTGTTTTTTTCTTCTTTTGGTTGGGATGTTCCCTGGCGGTCTTTGGTCAGCAGCCCTTTCGGGGCATCGTTGCTGATTCCTCCTCATTGGTCAACCTTCCGGATGTACATGTCTCTATCAAAGGCACCGGCAAAGGCACAACCACCAATGCGCTCGGAAGTTTTCTATTATATGCACAACCAACAGATACGTTGTTATTCACCTGCCTGGGTTATTTGCCGGCAGAATTGCCCTTGATATTTCAGGAAGACGCGGTGATGGTTTTGCTAAAAGAAAACACACGCTTGCTGGAAGCAGTAACCATCAAAGCCAAACGTCTTTATCCGAATACCATCGAAGACCGGACTAAAGCCGAACCCAGGCGTATGGATGCGCTCGAAGGGGCGGCTTCTCCACTTACCTATTTTTCACGGATAGAGCGAGAGAAACGAAAACTAGCTCACATCATCCAGGAGTTTAATCAGGCTCAGACCTATATTCAGGTTATCACCGACCCCGATGTGAAAGCCATCATGAAAGAAACGTATCATCTCACAGATCAGCAATATTATGCCGTCATTGAAGCATTTAATCAATCGCATGTTTCAGTTCAATACTATACCGATCCTGACGAAATCATGGAGGCGCTTCATTTGTTTTTTGAGACCCGAAAGCAATGAATGTTAAATTGGCAGGATTTTTTTAGTAAGACCATCATTGTCTGGCGCCAACAATTTCACACAGGCATCACTGCCAAGTGGGTAAATAAGGTTATCTTTGCGGCCTAATTCGTTAAAATAGCCGTTTTAGAGGGATTTATGGAAGTAAGTAAAATCAGAAACATCGCAATTATTGCCCACGTTGACCATGGAAAGACTACTCTGGTAGATAAACTTTTGCATGCCGGACACCTTTTTAAAGACCATGAAAACCCGGGTGAATTGATCATGGACAGCAACGATCTGGAGCGTGAGCGAGGGATCACCATTTTGGCAAAAAACGTATCTGTACGATACAAAGACTATAAAATCAATGTAATAGATACTCCTGGTCACAGCGACTTTGGGGGAGAGGTGGAGCGCGTCTTAAACATGGCCGATGGTTGCTTGTTATTGGTGGATGCCTTTGAAGGTCCGATGCCACAAACCCGGTTTGTATTGCAAAAAGCCTTGCAACTAGGGTTGAAGCCAATCGTGGTGATCAATAAAGTGGATAAAAAGAATTGCACACCAGACGAAGTGCATGAGCAGGTTTTTGATCTGATGTTTTCTTTGGATGCTTCCGAAGATCAATTGAATTTTCCAACCTTTTATGGTTCGGCCAAACAAGGCTGGATGAGCGCGGACTGGAAAAAACCAACCACCGATATTACGTCATTGATTGAGGGCATTATTGAATTTATCCCGGCTCCGAAGGTAGATGAAGGAGCTACACAATTGCTCATCACTTCCTTAGAGTATTCTTCCTTTATCGGACGGATTGCCATTGGCCGGATTCAACGCGGATCCGTGAAGGCCGGACAGCAAATTGCTTTAGTCAAGCGAGATACCGGAGCGATCGTAAAAACCCGGGTGAAGGAAGTATATGTATTTGAAGGATTTGAAAAGAAAAAAGCAGAAGAGGTAAAAGCCGGTGAAATTTGCGCATTGGTGGGCTTAGAGGGATTTGAGATTGGTGATACCGTTTCTGATATTGAGAAACCCGAGGCCTTGAAATCCATCGCCATAGATGAGCCAACCATGAGTATGTTGTTTACGATTAACAACTCACCTTTCTATGGTAAAGAAGGTAAGTTTGTTACTTCCCGCCACATTAAAGAACGTTTGGATAAGGAGTTGGAAAAAAACCTGGCCCTTCGGGTAGGTGAAACGGGATCTGCCGATAGCTTCATGGTATTTGGTCGTGGCGTTCTTCACTTGTCGGTACTGATTGAAACCATGCGCAGGGAAGGGTATGAACTGCAAATTGGTCAGCCACAGGTGATCTTCCGCGAAATTGATGGCGTCAAGTGTGAACCCATGGAAGAATTAACCATCGACTTACCAGAGTCGGATGCGGGCAAGGCCATTGAGACGGTCTCCACCAGAAAAGGGGAAATGACCAATATGGAACCCAAGGCAGACCGGATGATTTTAAAGTTCATGATTCCCTCCAGAGGAATCATCGGATTGCGAAATTATCTGATGAACGTGACCGCTGGTGAAGCGGTCGTCACCCACCGGTTTAAGGAATATCAACCTTACAAAGGTGAAATTCCTGGACGGATCAACGGTTCTTTGATCGTGATGGAGCAAGGAGAGGCTATCGCTTACAGCTTGCACAACTTGCAAGACCGTGGAAAATTCTTTATCGACTCCGGGCAACCGGTGTACGAAGGCCAGGTTATTGGAGAGCATAGTCGCAGCGGGGATTTGGTCATCAACGTAACCAAAACCAAGAAGCTGACCAATATGCGGGCCAGTGGTGCCGATGAGAAAATGCGTATAGCGCCTCCGATTAAATTTTCTCTGGAAGAAGCCCTCGAATATATTCAGTCAGATGAATATGTGGAGGTAACACCGAAGTCTATCCGGTTGCGCAAAATCTATTTAAACGAAACGGACCGCAAACGGGAGCGTAACAAATCCATGTCCAGCGTGGTATAATGGTTGGAAAAGTGTCCTGAATAAATTTTTGTACTTTTAAGAGCCCTGCCTGTCGCAGGGTTTTTAATGACAGTGCCACGGAGCATGAAGAAAGTAGCAAGAAAGCTTTTTATTGTCTGGTTAGGATTTTATGCGACTGTTAGTCAGGCACAATCTCCCACCATCAGTTCATGGGAAGCAAAGGCCGATACCTTGTACAAGTCAGAGAAATTTGGCGAAGCAGAAATTTGGTACTCAAAAATCCTGTCAGAAGCCCGTAAAAAAGGAGAGGAGATTCCCTACACAGTTCTTTACAAACGAGGCGTTTGTTATTTTAGTACGGAGCAGTTTGACAAGGCAGAAGCAGATTTAAATGTTTTTGTTCAAGCCAACCCGTCCAGTTTTCAGGGAAGGATTTTACGGGGATTGATTTATCAGGCGCTGGAGAATCCGGACGGACAACTAAAGGATGTAAATGCAGCCATTCAGTTACAGGGAAACAATCCGAACTTATTGCGTTGGCGAGGAGGTTTGTATCTTCAAAGGGAAGAATATGACTCGGCCAAGCATGATTTGTTAATTGTTCGACAGTTTGGGGATGATCCGGAAGTCGAAATGAATCTCGGGATGGCTTATTTTAATACCCATAAACCCGATAGTGCTTTCCTGTCGATTAACCGGAGCATCGAGTTAAATGCAACGAACTTATCCGTGTATTTGTATGGCGCTACGTTTTCCTTGCAGGAAGAGCGTTACGAACAAGCCTTGCAATACCTGAAACTGGGTCAGCGAATTGACCCACAAAACCCAAGTATTCAGTTTTATAAGGGCATTTCTTTGATCGAACTCAAGCGTGAAAAGGAAGGCTGCAGTTGCCTGGGAAAAGCTTTTGTGGCTGGCATGGATGAAGCAGGAGACTACCTTCAACAATATTGTTGGAACCTGGAGGATTAAGATTCGTCTCCTCAGGCAATTGCATTTTGTTTGGTCATGCGATTTTTCAGGGACTCAGTTTCCCATGTTTTGATGTCGGGGTACCTTGTTCTGTATCCACAACCCCTTATTTTTGCACATGCCAGAGCAAATCCTCATTCTCGACTTCGGTTCGCAGTATACCCAGTTAATCGCCAGGAGAATCCGCGAACTGAATGTTTATTGTGAAATTCACCCATTTAACCACATCCCGGCCCTTTCTTCGCAGATCAAAGGAGTTATTCTCTCTGGCAGTCCTTGCAGCGTACGCGAGGCAGGGTCACCTGATATTGATCTCAACCAGTTTGGTCAGTTACCGGTGTTGGGCGTGTGTTATGGGGCGCAGTTGATGGCTCATAAAAGCGGAGGGTCTGTCTTGCCCTCTCAAATCCGTGAGTATGGTCGGGCAAAACTTACCGCAGTAGATCATCATATTGATCTTCTGAAAGAGATATCTCTCGATTCTCAGGTATGGATGTCACACGCGGATACCATAGCATCACTATCCGATCAGTTTGATATTATTGCCAGCACCTCAACCGTAAAGGTAGCTGCCTTTAAGAAGAAAAATGCCCCTATCTATGGTATTCAGTTTCATCCGGAGGTAACACATTCGCTGGATGGTAAAAACCTGCTTCGCAATTTTGTTGTACACATTTGCGGCTGTGCTCAAGACTGGACACCCGATCAGTTTGTGGAGGCAACCATAGCCGATCTAAAAAAGCAACTGGGGAACGACAAAGTAGTGATGGCGCTTTCGGGTGGAGTTGATTCTACCGTAGCCGCTACCCTCATCCACCAGGCCATTGGAAAAAACCTCTATTGCATTTTTGTTGACAACGGCTTACTCCGCAAAGATGAGTTTGAACAGGTGTTGACCTCTTATAAACATATGGGGTTAAACATCAAAGGGGTAGATGCCAAGGCGCAGTTTTATTCTGCGTTGGCTGGCTTGACTGAACCCGAAGCAAAACGAAAGGCAATTGGAAAAACATTTATTGATGTTTTTGATCAGGAGTCGCATCTGATCAGCGATGTCAAGTGGTTGGGGCAGGGAACGATTTATCCCGATGTGATTGAATCCGTTTCCGTCAAGGGGCCTTCGGCTACCATCAAGTCACATCACAATGTGGGAGGGTTGCCGGCCAAAATGAAGCTTAAGGTAGTGGAGCCGCTCAACACGTTGTTTAAGGACGAAGTCCGGCAGGTAGGAAAAACATTAGGAATTGATCCGCTCATTCTGGGACGACATCCCTTTCCCGGACCTGGACTGGGTATCCGGATTCTCGGTGACATTACCGAAGAAAAGGTACGAATATTGCAGAACGTAGATCATGTGTTTATCGGAGCCTTACGAAAACATGGACTGTATGAAAAAGTGTGGCAGGCCGGAGCCGTTTTATTACCGGTGTACACGGTAGGAGTCATGGGTGATGAACGAACCTATGAAAGGGTAGTAGCGTTACGGGCAGTCATTAGCGTAGATGGCATGACGGCTGATTGGGCTCATTTACCACATGATTTTTTGAGCGAAGTGTCTTCTGATATCATTAATAAAGTAAAAGGAGTAAACCGGGTGGTCTACGATATTAGTTCCAAACCGCCCGCTACGATTGAATGGGAATAGACATGAAAGATAATTCACGACATTGGTTTTGCATTTTCTTCTTGTGCCTGGGGATGGTCGTGGGGGTGCAAGCACAGGATTTTAAGGAAGACTTTACCAGGGCCAAACAACTTTTTAGTTCCGGTCAGTATAGCAAGGCGATGGATGCCTTTATGCCGCTGACGATTTATGATCGTAAAAATCCGTATCCGGAATATGCGTCTTTTTATTACGCAGTATCGGCCTTTAAACTTGGATTTTTTTCCATCGCACGTGATCAGTTTTTTCAAATCAAAAAACTTTATCCGAGGTGGGAACAAATACCTGAAGTGAACTATTGGCTGGCACATTTATTCTTTGAGCAACGCGAGTATTTTCAGGCGATGGTGGCTACGCAGGAAATTTCCAAAGCGTATGCAGCGGATGTGCAAAATATGAAAAAGCATTACCTCGCTAAGGTGAACGATACGGAAACTCTTCGGATGTTATTGGAAGAGAACCCGTACGACCGGGAAGTGGCCGATGCTTTTTTGAAGCACCTGACCAAAAATCCCGTACATGGGGAAGCGCATACCGTTGATTCCGTAATTCAGCGATTTGGATTCTTACCGGAAGACTATCCTACCCCGGCAGCCTTTTTATCTAATAAAAAAGAAAAATATCAGGTAGGTGTGATCATGCCTTTTTTAGCAACAACCTTAGACCCATCCCCCAATAAAAAGAAAAATCAGAATATCCTGGACCTGTACACAGGTATGCGTATGGCGGTGGATAGTCTGAACAAAAATGGTATCCGAATCGATTTGCTGGCTTACGATAATGAGAAAAGTGCAGAGGCCACGCGCAAACTGTTAGGGAGAGATGAAATGAAAGCAATGGATTTGCTGGTAGGTCCACTTTTCCCGGAGGAAGGCAAACTGGTCAGTGCTTTTGCGAAGGAACAGGAGATAGCGCTGGTGATCAATCCTATTTCAGGAAATCCGGATTTTGTGAAGGACAATCCTTCCGCTCTGTTGTTTCAGCCGAGCTATCCAACGATCGCCAGACGGGCAGCCGAGTTTGCTTCCGCAAATGCAAAAAACAAATACTGTCTGATTTATTATGGTAGTAATTCCCGGGACTCACTGATGGCTAAACACTTTATCAAAAAAGCTGATAGCCTGGGACTAAAAGTTGTTTTTGCGCAAGGCTTGACGCTCGAAAATTCAGGAACCATTCTTTCGGTACTGACAGCTGCCACGGAATACGATGAGTGGAGAAACCCGAAAGTTTTTAAACTGAAGCGTGACAGCATCGGAACTATTTTTGCGGCCACCGATGATCCCCTGTACTATACAAAGATAATTAATGCGGTAGAGGCCCGGGGCGATTCCATTTTAGTAATCGGAGACGAAAGCTGGTTAGAAGGTACCTCCATGGATTTTCGCAAATTTGAAAAAGTCTGGACTGCTTTAGCCGCTCCTAACTTTACAATATTTAGCAATCCCGCGTTGGCCACCTTTCGAAAAAAGTATTGGTCGGCTCATGGTGTCCTGCCTGCCAACTATGCCAAGATCGGATATGAGTTTATGTGGATCATGGGACAGGCACTGTATCAATATGGGGATCATTTTAAGCCGTTTATTCTGGGGCAAAAGATCGAGGGATCCGTCATGAACGGATTTCAGTTACAGGCCACCTCGGACAATGGACATGTTCCTTTTTTAGTCTTTAGAAATGGGGAACCCGTGTTTGCCACTCAGTCATCATCCGATTTTAAGTGATTTTAAAGGATTATCTTACACCGACCGTCCGATACCATAGGTTTTGGTTATTTTCGTAAAATAATTTTAGCTATGATCCGATTTTTCTGGTTGATCTTGTTAAGCCTGTCGGCAGTTGTCCTCAAGGCACAAACGGATGAAGAAAATCCGGGATACGAGGAGTTGTATGATGAGCCGTATTCGATTAACCGGTTGTTCATTGGCTTTCAACCGCTATATGGCGAGTTGTTTGTGACAAACGTAAATGCAGGGTTCGGTTTGGATGTTAGCTATTTTCACGGCCAAAAGTTTGACGTCAAATTTCAGTTACGCAAAACTTATAGCCAGCGTTTTTTTGACATGGCCCGGGCCGCTGCGGCAGATAATAGTTCGGTTGACAATGATGTAGAAGTATTTAATTATTATGAACTGGGAGGCACCTATCATATTATTGATAAGGAGATCACCAGCACTACTAAAATGATCAAGTACAAAAGTTCTGAAAAGGGAAATAAGTGGGCGTCTAAAATTCCTGAACAGAAAGTGGTACCGGCAAAAGTCCGTCAGATTATTGGCGCGCGCGTGGGGGCCATCCTTTGGAACAGCACCACAGACATCAGCCGGGCGTTAGCGGCTCAGAATTTATTACCCGCGGATCTTCAAACATCCACTGGAACACCGCTGCCACAGGAATTTCAGGATGCGAACAATGTCACACAGGCCATGAGTATTTACAGCAATGTTTTTAGCACCAATGTGTACATCGGAGGTTCGCTTACCCGGATAAGAAATGTAGCTTATAGTTTTGAAGGATTTGAGAATGCGGCAGACGATGGAATCATTACCTATTTTTTTGATCTGATGTATGCGCCATCATTTAAAGTAGACGACATCCGTTATCAGGGCGAAACATATTCAGTGGATCCGTTATCGATTCAATCCATTGGTTTTCGGGCCGGCTTGGATGGTAAGTTTAACCGTAAGTGGGGTTGGGGGTATGGAGCCGAAATGGGCTATCGTCCTGGGATCGAGGGCAGGAGTTTTTATACCATGGTGCGAATATCCGTTCCTGTGTTTGGAACGAAACTCCGCAAGAAGCCTGATTGAGTTTCCGAGATCCAGCGTTGTGGGTCATGCGCTCAAAGACGACTAAGTGACTGATAAACAGACCGATGTTGGATAAATAAGTGATATTTTGAATTTTTTTTCAGGAAAATGGTTCTATCTTTGTGACAAGGTTAAAGCATATGAAAACCAAGGTGATAAATATCAGAAACACTGAATTCATTAAGAAGATACAGAAAATCGTAGACGAGAAGGAATTTATTTACCAAAAAATTAAAGAGGGCAAATTCAAGGAGATCAAATCTGATATAAAGTTTGCTCGTCCCTTATAACATTTCCGTTGTTGACAACGGGTACGAATTTACAACCAAAAACAATCTTACTTACTCTGTATATTTTATTGATATAACCGAGACATTTCAGTCTCAGGTTAAAGTCTATTCATTTGGATTCGGACTTGTAAATCATGCTGGAGAGATTCCTCCCGATGAAAGAGTTGGTCATACTGTGACGAAGATTTTAGACGATTTTTTCTGTGTAAACGATGACATTATTCTTTACGTTCCAATGGAGAGTGACGGAAAAGAAAAAGAACGTTTAAGATTGTTTGATATCTGGTGGGCTACGTACAAAAAATATTTTGTGTGTGAGAATCTAGATAAAGACCGCATTGAATTTAGGTATGAATCAAACAAGGACTTCATTGTTACAATATTTTTCAAGGAGCCACAGCGACAACCTGCTCTTGAAATTTTATACGGATCTCTCCCTGAAATTTGGGACGAATCGAAATGAGCGCACGACCCACAACAAAAGTGACTGTTGCACAACTAGGATTTTAGATTTTTGATGAAAAATAAACTGTGAATTTCAATGAATTTAAGGGTTGTGGGATGAAAAATTTGCAGGATTTATTGTTGTGCAACAAGCACAATATTTATGCGCAATTTAAATTTGATTAATTTCTTTTTAAGGTAAATTTAAACTGCGCATACACAAACGTTAGCGCACATTGTTTATGAAAACCATCGGAGTTTTATTCACTATTATGACAACTCTTGTTACAAGCTCATTGGGACAGACAGATTTGCCAAAACATTATTGTCAAGGTTGCTGCGGTTGTATTACTATATACTATTTGAAACTTGACGTGGCAGCCAAATTTGAATTGTACTATTCAAATGGAGATAAAATAAAAGATGACTCTTCATTTGGTTTAGGGACATTCGATATAACAAATGATATTCTAACTTTATCCTTTGAGAATATTCCCCAAGACGGAATAGACTTAAGAAAAATCAGTAGTTCTGATTCGTTGTTGATTCACTTTAGTGTATTTGATAATGTTCGTTCCGACAATGTGCCGTTATTTGTCGTAGGATTCAAATCCGGTGGGAAGTTTCTTTACTCCAACCCGGGAGGGACAATAGGAACTAGATTTAACGGGCCAGAGATTATTAACTTTTCTTCCCCAGGATTTAGGAATCTCAGTTATTTCTTGGCAGAACTTGGAGAATATGAAATGAAAGTAAGACTAAACCCAGAGGGCACAACATACTTGAAACAAGGTGATAAAAAAGAATTTAAAATAATCAGAGAAAAAGAAATAAAGTATTTTCAAGACCTTGACAACAAAAAACTGAAATTCACAACAAAATCGTGTGGTTGCTAAACAACGTGCGCTAACAAAAGTGACTGTTGCACAACTAAGATTTTAGGTTTTTGTTGAAAATTAAACTGCGCATACACAAACGTTGCGGGGTTAACTTCTGTAGAAAATTGAACGCGTGACAACCGACAATAAACAAGAGAAGATTTCGGGACGGACTTATATCAAGGACGACAAAATAATTTGGGAGTCAGGTGAAGAGCTATTGACTCAAATACCCATCGCAGACATCAAATTAATCGGAGAGTATACAACTAACACAGGCCCAATTCATGACGATTGGTTTTTTGTATTTCTTTTAGGCAAAGAAGATATTCGACAAATTTCAGCCTATGCCATTGGGACGAAAGAAGTTTTAAAACAAGTCGGACAAAAGATTAATGCTGACATCCTCGGACAACTGGCAGCAAACACAGACTGGAAAACAAACGCGCTATGGCCGGCAGGTTTTCGTGGGCAAGAAATTTTCAAAATGACAAAGAAACAACCGACTAGCGCCTGGGGCAAATTGAAATTAAAAATCGGACTAACAGAAACTGAAATTCAGTTAACGGATAGCATAGAAAAATATTTAAGTTGAATGGCCACAACGTCATTGTTTCATGGCATGAACACAGGTTTTGTAAGCCACGAATGTTAATTTTGAGCTATGTCTATTAAATCCTGGCTACAGGCATTTCGGTTACGAACACTACCTCTTGCTTTGGCTTCTATTGGAATGGCCGGCTTTTTAGCCGCCTCAGCCAACGTCTTCCGACCTTCCATTTTTATCGGTTGTGTGGTGACCACCATCTTTCTTCAGATTTTATCCAATCTGGCCAATGATTATGGAGATTCAATTCATGGAGCGGATCATGCCGGTCGAAAAGGCCCTGCACGGGCTGTGCAGTCGGGAACCATATCTTTACTCCACATGAAAATAGCCGTGATTGTTTTTTCCTTGCTGAGCCTGGTCTCGGGAATCGTATTGATTGATCTCTCGGTCGGTTGGAACGGAACAGCCTTTTTTTTCTTTTTGGGATTGGGTGTGTTGAGCATTTTAGCGGCTATCGGCTATACGGTTGGAAAAAAGCCGTATGGATATGTAGGTCTGGGGGATATTTCTGTTTTGATTTTCTTTGGATGGGTAGGTGTCATGGGATCGTATTACCTTTTTGCTCAACAGATCGAGTGGACCATTTTGCTGCCGGCCACCAGTTGCGGGTTTTTTGCCGTTGGCGTTTTGAACATCAACAACATAAGAGACATCGAATCGGACCAGGCAGCCGGTAAGTATTCCATCCCCGTGCGTATCGGCAAGCAAAAAGCGGCTTACTATCATATCTTTTTGATACTTGGAGGGTTGGTGTGTGCAGGTATCTTTACCTACATGCATTGGAAATCTCCCTGGCAGTTACTTTTTCTGACCACGGCTTTTGCATTTATTCCTATCGGAAAATCTGTTTTGGATAAACCATCCGTTGAGTTAGATCCGTATCTGAAACGGATGGCCTTGACTACCTTGTTGTTTGTCGTGCTTTTCGGGTTAGGACTATTGGCAAGCAACTAGACTATTCCTGTTTGAATTCATGAGTATGTTCACCCAAATGCGGAGGCGGAAGAAGTGAGTGATTTTTTTCACCTTCCCGGTGAGCGATAAAAGTTCTGACCCCACGAAGACCATTTTGCTCAAGTAGTAATGCCTGTGCCTCGGGTAGTCCCATGGCTTCCGGCACCGTTTGAATGATTCCAACCGGTATTTTTTGTTGATGGAGCAAAGGCATCAATTCCGTGGATGGTCTTTTGGCAAAGGAAGTCTTAAGCAAGTGGGCAAGAGCTTCCCGGTTTTTGACCCGCTTTTCGTTATTGTCGAATAGTGTCTTTTGAGGTGAATCCATGGAAATGTGCAACACCGATAACAGATTTTCAAACTGTTTATCGCTGCCAATGGCCAGGAGTATTTTCTTTCCGTCTGATGTAAGAAATACTTCTCCGTAAGGAGCTATGTTGGGGTGCAACGACCCCTGCCGGGAAGGAGTGATTCCTGCAATCAAATAGTTGGAAGCCTGGTTTGCCAACGAAGCCAGAGCTGTTTGGATCAGCGATACTTCTACATAGCTACCCTTACCGCTTTTTTCCCGCTGTAAAAGCGCCACCAGTAATCCTTCCTTTAATTGATGAGCCGCCAGAATATCAATCAACGCTACGGGCATCTTCAGGGGAGGACCGTTCTTTTCACCGTTTAAGTCCATGAATCCACTTTCAGCCTGAATTAACGCGTCATAGCCAACCCGGTCATTGTCCTTGCCATATCCCGTCAGATTACCATAGATCATGGCCGGATTGAATCGACTGACAGTCGTATAGTCGACATTCAGCTTTTCAGCATCGCCTGGCTTATAACTGGCAATAACGATGTCCGCCTTTTGTAAAATCCGATGCAAACATGCCTGGTCGTTAGTTTGATATAAATCCAAAACAACGGATTTTTTACCCCAATTGACCGAGCAAAAATAAGCGGAGCGGTCGTCTGTCGCTTCTCCGGAAGATTTCCAGGTGCGCGTGACATCACCCAGGGTAGTCTTGTTTTCAATTTTGATCACTTCGGCCCCCAGTTCGGCAAAAAACTGCCCAACACTTGGCCCGGCCAGAACCGAAGCAAGTTCAACTACTTTTAAATTTGAAAAGATCATTCAATTCAGTGTCTCGACAAGTATATGAACCTGCCATTTTCTGCTGATAAAGTTGCATTTTTGTACTCCGATTCCAAAATATGAGTATTGATCAGGAAACGTTGCATAAGTTAGCCCATTTGGCACGATTGGAGGTAAAACCCGAAGACGAGCAAAAAATGTTGGGCGATTTAAGTGGTATGTTAGCTTTTGTGGAAAAACTACAGGAAGTAAATACAGAAGGGGTGCTACCGCTGACCTCCATGACTCACGAAGTCAATCAAATGCGAGAAGACATCGTTCTCAACGAATTGTCACGGGAGCAGGCTCTCGTAAATGCTCCTGTCAAGGATCATCAATACTTTCGTGTGCCTAAAGTTATTGAGTAACGCTCCCTCATGTATCAGCTTGCCTTTTGGAAATCCTGGTTACCGATCTATCAACGTTTGTTGGCAGGGTTTGCATGTTTGTTCGTTTTTTTTGTGGTGTACGTGATGTATGCTTACGAACGGAGTCCGGCACCGGTTATTCAACCCGAGTTTTTGCAGCAACGGGTCAGTCAACAGGTAACCGTTGGTTCCTTACACATCGGTGCCTTTGAAGTACAAGAGCCCGCCACCAACTACCTGGTCTTTGAATCTGTAAAGGGGAGCCTGCTAAAACCCAATCGCAACGCTGCCTATTTTTTTGTGGGGGTGGTTGCCATCGCAGTTATTCTTCTGATTTCCATCGTCACCACACTTTCGCGATTTTGGTTTTTTGCCGGATTTGGCATTTTTATCGTTTGGCTGGTTAGTTTACAGTTATCCTCGTTTTTGATTTTCAATATACCTGGTCAATGGTCGGTGGCAGGAATCACGGTGATCTATGCTATCCCGGTCATCTATTTCTATTTTTTTAAAAGAGATGCCAATTTTCTGATCCGCTTGGCTGTGTTTACGGGGTTGACCCTTTGGATAGGAGCCCTGATCGGATGGGGTTCCCAGGTAAAAAATCCCATAGGATTGCTGGCTGTCAATTTTATTCCCGGGTCTATTTTTATTGCCTTGCTGACCATGATGCTAGTCGCTCATGAAATCCTTGCTTCGTTTATCTGGATCGTGGGACAGGGGAAACAACAAAAAAGCCTCCGGCATTTTTTGATCATTGCAGTCATCTATTTGATGAACATATTTGTCTTATATGCAGACTCCATTTATTTGATTCATTGGGATATTAATAAGATTTATGTCTATGTTTTGTTACTGATGACATTGACGATTGGACTTTGGGGTTTTCGGAGACAATCGCCTCAATACGAAACTATTTTTAATCCTGATCCATTTGCGACATTTTTCTATGCGGCTTTGTCATTGGTAGTAGTTGGTTCCCTCGCATTTTTCATTTCTACCGACAACGATCCACTGCTGGAGTTGATGCAGCGTATCATTCTTCATTGTCACCTTGGATTTGGAATTATTTTTTTACTTTATATAATCATCAACTTTATTTCATTATTGGCCGATAATGCAGCCGTCTATAAGGTTCTCTATCAACCCAAAGTGATGCCCTTTTTTACTTTTCGTATCGCTGGAATAATTGCTACCATCGCTTTTTTCTCCTATACCATCTGGACAACTTCTGTGTATCGGGCAACTTCCGGTTATCTGATTGCCTTGGCCGATTGGAATATTCTTAACGAAAATGTTAGCGAAGCAGAGGCTAACTTAACGCAGGCTGCGCTTTATAAGACCTATACTCATCACAGCCAATATGCCATGGCTAACCTTCACTACCTGAAACAACAACCGAAGGCATCCAGAGAAGCATATGAGAAGGCAGCCATGTCGGGAGAGTATGTTTGGGGCTATCTAAATGCCAGTGAACTTTATCTGGAAATGGGCGAACCTCTCCAGGCTTTGCAGACGATGTACGTGGCTAAAGAGCGGTTCCCCGGCAATGGCTATGTTTCTTTGGCATTAGGATTGATTCATACACAGTTGCGATCAGCTGATTCTGCGTTTTATTATTTTTCACTCGCTGACCAGGGAGTAACTTCAGACTTGTCTCAAACTAATTTTCTCGCTGCATCTGCCCGGTTTATGGTATCGGTGCCGGCCGATTCATTATTGTTAATGACTTCCACCTCCCGGGAAGGAGCTCTGGCAAACACGTTGGCTTTAGCAAACCATCAGCACCTGACTTTATCCATGCCACTCGCGGTACCCACAGATACAGTCCTTAACTTGTATAATACTATCCGGTTGGTGAATCAGGTGATCAATCAGTTCCATGCAGCAGACACAACCGATCTTCAGAAAATTCTCACCCTGGCCCGTAAACCGTCCAACCATTTTTACGAAGAGTCTCTGATAGCGGCCATCGCTCATGGCTACTATAAAAGAGGAATGATCCGGGATGCCATTAGTTTGGTACAGGAACTTAACTATCGCAATCGGAAGGGAGAGTATAATTACCTGCTTGCGTTATGGCTGGCACAAGCCAACAATACGGAGGGTGCTATGGCGGCAGCTAAAGAAGCGGAGCGGGACGGACATGGACAAGCACCGATGATTCAAGCAATGCTCATGTTGGAAGAGGGTAAGTTGCCAGAGGCAAGAATGGCCTGGGATAGTTTGCAGACTCATGCCAATGGTTCAATCGCTACTATGGCCAAGGAAATACATGAGGTGTTATCATCGAATGTAAAAGACTCGTGGAGTGATCAGCAGAAATTGTATTACCTGACCTACATCGTGCCGATGAATGAACAAGAAGTTTTTTTGCGAGTTTTAGAATCTATAAAAGATGATCATGTAAAAGCCCGGGCCATATTGATTCGATGCCAAGCGTATTTTAGTGCGGAGCAGGCTTCAAATTGTTTGGCATTTGTGCAAATGCTCAACGATATGGAGATCACGGATGAAACACTTCGGGAGGAGATCAGGGTCTTTAGTCTCGTATTCTTTACCCAACAAAAGCAATGGCCGGTTGTCATTCAACTCATGGAAGTGCTGAAAAACCGGTCGCATCATTCAGCCTATAGGTATGCAGAAGCATCGCTGGCTTGGGAGAATAAGGAAATGCGAGTGGCTGAAGCAAACTTTCAATATGTGGTTGATCATAATCCGTATCTTGAGGATGCGATTATTGAGGCGTCCCGTTTTTTTGAACAAAGCGACTCCACGTCACTCAAACCGTTATCCGTTCTAACGGAGGGATTGTTGGCGAGGCCGCAATCTGTTAAGGTGCTGAAAGCATATACTCTAAAGGCTGCTCAACTGGGATATACTGAAGAAGCTCAGCAAACGCTGAATACGCTTTCGATATTGCTGCCCGAGACCGACCTGCGAAGATTTATCAACTCCTATCCGGCCTTGTTTGATCAATAAAAATAAACCACACAAAATATGGACGTAAAAAAAATTCCGCTAAACGATCTACACGAAAAAATAGGAGGTAAAATGGTTGCCTTTGCAGGGTATAACATGCCTGTCCGTTATTCGTCCGATATTGAAGAACACATGGCCGTACGGCAGGCGGTAGGTGTATTTGATGTGTCACATATGGGAGAGTTTAAGATCGAGGGCCCTCAAGCCCTTGAACTGATTCAGCGGGTAACGAGCAATGATGCCTCTAAATTGGTGAATGGCCAAGCCCAGTATAGTTGCCTGCCAAATAATTCCGGAGGAATAGTGGATGATTTAATCGTCTATAAATTAAAAGACAATGACTATCTGTTGGTCGTAAATGCCTCCAATATCGAAAAAGACTGGAATTGGATTTCAAAATTCAATACCCAGGGAGCTGTGATGAAAAATGTATCTGACCGGATTTGTCTATTTGCAGTGCAAGGGCCTAAAGCGACAGCCGTTGTTCAAAAACTTACATCCGTTGATTTATCTTCCATTGCCTATTATCATTTCGCCATTGGTGAGTTGGCTGGAGTAAAGGATGTAATCATCAGCAATACAGGTTATACCGGTGCCGGAGGTTTTGAATTGTATGTTGATCATGGCTCTGCTGAGAAAGTGTGGCATGCATTATTTGAAGCCGGCCAGGAGGAGGGGATCAAACCGATCGGTTTGGGTGCCAGGGATACCCTGAGGTTAGAGATGGGTTTTTGTTTGTATGGAAATGATATTGATGACACCACCTCTCCTCTGGAGGCCGGATTAGGATGGATTACTAAGTTTACCAAGTCGTTCACGCATTCAGAAGAATTGCTTAAACAAAAAGAAGCGGGGGTGCAACGCAAACTCGTGGGATTCAAAATGATCGATAAAGGTATCCCACGTCATGATTATGAAATTTTGGATGTTGAAGGACGAAAAATAGGAAAGGTCACCTCCGGAACTCAATCACCCATGCTGAGCCAGGGCATAGGGTTGGGCTATGTAACCATATCTCACAGCAAGCCTGGCGCGGAGATTTTTATTTCAGTGAGAGGCAAGGCATTAAAAGCAGTCGTTAGTAAGCTGCCACTGATTTAACAGCTCTTTAACCGGTTTAAAGAAAATGAAAACGATTGACGTATGCCTGAGTCCGGAACTCATGCATTTATATGACGTGAAAGATCGCACCGTGGTAGTGGTAGATGTTTTACGAGCTACCTCTTGTATGGTAACAGCCTTTGCTCACGGTGCTCAAAGCATAGTACCCTTTGCTGCTCTGGAAGAGTGTCGGATGATGCATGAGAAAGGATTTATTACCTCGGGTGAACGAAATGGTGAAAAAGTGCCTGGTTTTGATAAGGGAAACAGCCCCTTTGAGTACATGAGCGATGAAATTAAGGGACAACGCATTGCTTTTACAACCACCAATGGCACGCAGGCAATAGAGAAGGCGCGTTATGCCAAAGAAGTAATCATTGGTTCATTTTTAAATCTGTCGTCCGTTGCCAAGTATCTGCTATTGGGCGAGAACAGTGTTTTGGTTGTGTGTGCCGGTTGGAAAGGTCGTGTCAATCTGGAGGATACACTTTTTGCCGGAGCCATTGTAGACAAGTTAAAAGATCATCTGGGTCCGGATTGCGATGCTCCGTTGGCGGCTCGCCATTTATACAATTTGGCAAAAGATAACATGGCTGGTTTCCTTTCCGAATCATCGCATGTCAAACGGTTAAATCGGTTAAATATCTATCGTGATTTTGAATTCTGTCTCAAACACGATGAATACCGGGTTTTACCCAAACTTAAAAATGGGGTCTTGGTGGTCTAGGAAAGTTTAGGGTTCATTTTGTGCCGATCTTTATCGCGAAGTGTCTTTTTAACCAGGTTTTTTTGAAAGGCCTCTGTGAGATTGATGCCGGTTTGGTTGGCCAGGCACATCAATACCCATAACACATCTGCCATCTCATCACCTAAATCTTTATGCTGATCGGATTCTTTTTCAGACTGGTCTCCATACTGGCGGGCCATCACCCGTGCCAGCTCACCCACCTCTTCGGTGAGAATAGCCATATTGGTTAGTTCGCTGAAATAACGTACACCATACGTTTTAATCCAGGTGTCAACTTCATGTTGGGCTTGCTCAATGGTCATGTGCCTGTTTGCTTTTAAGTTTTTCCAATTCCTCGAAACTTACATCCAAAACCTCATACTGTTGATAGCCGATAAAGTCAAAGTGCCACCACTCAGACGAATTTACTTTGAATCCATGTTTTTCCATAGCGGTAATTAAAGTAGCCCGATTTTTTCGAATGACGGGATCAGCCACGGGTGTAGATGGCCAGGCTTCTTTTTGAAACAAATCAAACTCCGTGGGCATAGGTAACTCTTTTCCAGTGGTTAAATCAATCAACGTCAAGTCCAAAGCGCACCCACGGTTATGACGCGAGCCTCGATACGGAGAAGCTACGTACGTAGTGTCTTTATAGGATTCATAAAACGTAACAGTCACCTGGTAGGGTCGATAGGCATCAAAGATTTTTAGTCCGAGTCCCTGCTTGTTTAAGTCAGCCTGAATCTTTGCCAACGCTTCTGCCACAGGTTTTCGGGCGTAAGCCTTTGCGAGAGAATACATCCGTTTACCCATAAAGTTGTTAGCGGTGGCATATCGGATATCAAAGGTGAGTGACGGAATGGCCTGCTCCAGGTCGACAAGTAGTTTTCTGGAGTCGGCTTTTACTGATTTTTGATAAGACTCTAAGCGATAAACGAGCAACCCATAGGCAGACAGCTCCTGTGCGAAAAGTCCCGCGGAAACCGACAACATGAAAATGCTTACCCAGACATTACCGGCTTTAAGAAATCTCATACCTTGAAGAAGTTCTGAAATTTAGATTCTTCCCAAGGTAGAAATTTTTAACTTTCGATCATGAAACTTATCAAGCGTATTCTTTTGGGTGTACTGGTGTTGATTTTAGTATTCACGATCACGGGATATTTTTATTTGCAAAATACCAAGCCCGTCTATGATGGTACTTTAATCATAGAAGGTCTTCAGAAAGAAGTGACTGTTTTGTACGATCGTTATGGTGTTCCTCACATTTACGCGCAGAATCCTGACGATGCATACATGGCCTTGGGATATGTACATGCGCAGGATCGCTTGTTTCAAATGGAAATGTTAAGACGTGCGGCCAGCGGTAGACTTTCAGAGGTGCTGGGGGCAAAAACCCTAAAAGTGGATAAACTGTTTCGCACCCTGGGAATTAATGAATTTGCCAAAACACAAGCAAAAAAATACCTGTCTGGAGGCAATGAACCTTACCAACGAGCCACATGGGCCTATCAAAAAGGAATCAACGAATACATTCGCACCGGGAAAACACCACTGGAGTTTACGATCATTGGAATCCCCAAAACACCGTTCACGGTAGAAGATGTATATCATGCCATTGGCTTTATGTCATTTGGTTTTGCCGAAGGACTTCGTACCGATCCTATCATGGAGAAGATAAAAAATGAACTCGACCAGGATTATTTGAAAGACCTGGCCATTTTATCAAAGGACGAAGAACGAATTCAAAGTTTTAGCGGTACGCCTCATCGGGAAATGGATTCATTGATATCGTTTCTCGGAGATGCACTCGAGCAACTTCCTGTGGCGCTGTGGTCTGGCAGCAATGCATGGGTGATGAGTGGAGAACGTACACTGTCCGGGAAACCTATTTTGGCCAACGATACGCATATTGGATTTTCACAGCCGGCTGTGTGGTATGAGGCGTACCTCGAATATCCCGGCTATAAGTTTTATGGTCACCATTTGGCAGGAATGCCTTTTGGCTTATTGGGGCAAAACGAATTTTGTGCCTGGGGCTTGACGATGTTTGAGAATGACGACACAGATTTTTACTACGAGAATCAGGAAACCATCAAAAGTGCCCGTTTACGTGAGGAGGTCATTCATGTCAAAGGAGAACCGGATGTCACCATTCAGATAACCGTTACTGACCGTGGCCCGGTGATCAATGATGTTATCGAATTTACAACCAATGAAAAGAAACATTCCGTATCACTTTGGTGGGCTTTGATGCACACGGCCAACGAATCGCTACAGGCTTCTTATAGACTTAACCATGCTCAAAATTTTCAGGATGCTGAAGAAGCGGCTTCCCTTTTTTCAGCACCCGGGTTAAATCTCATGTACGGAGATACCGATGGTAACATTGCCTGGTGGGCGGTGGCAAAATTGCCTAAACGACCTGTCGGTCAAAATCCCAAGTTTTTTTTGAATGCCGCTACAGATCAAATCCCAAAGGAATATTATTCATTTAATGAAAATCCGCAGGCTCTTAACCCTCCCTGGGGATTTGTCTATTCCGCCAACAATCAACCCGATACCGTCAATGGAGTATTATTCCCTGGATACTATTTTCCGAAAAGCAGAGCTGGGAGGATTGTGGAGTTGATCAGCGAAGACAAGAAGTGGAGTGTAGAAGATGTCAAAAAAGTCATTTTGGATGTTAGCTCGAATGAACATCGTGATTTAGCTCATGAAATGTCGAAGGTTTTACAGCATAGCAGCTATGATGATGCACACACCGTTGGGTCTGTTTTATCTTCCTGGGAAGGCGATCACCGAAAAGAGCTGGTTGCCCCCTCGGTATACTATCACATGCTTACCCATATTCTTCCCCTGGCGATGGAAGATGAACTGGGCACGGATGCTTTCCAGGTTTTACGAACCACCAGCGAAATCAAAAGTGCGATCAGACCTTTGCTGTTAAACGACTCCTCGCGTTGGTGGGATAATGTTTCCACACCGGAAACAGAAACCAGAAAGCAAATTTTTGAAATGGCTGCCTTACGCACAGTTGAGCTATTAAAAAAATCATCCGGGGGTTCAGCAACCGAATGGACCTGGGGAAAAATTCATACGTTGACCCATGCTCATCCGCTCGCGGCCGTGAAGCCGCTGGATAAAATTTTTAACGTAGGTCCCTTTCCGGTGGATGGCGGCAGCGAGGTTATTAATAATCTTCAATTTGCCTGGGACACCACAGGCTACTACCCCGTAACGGGCGGGCCTGCCTTGCGCAAAATAGTGGACTTGGCTGATCCTGCTCATGGTGTGACGATTTCGCCCACCGGACAGTCAGGGAATGTGATGAGTCGCTTTTATGACGATCAGGCAGAATTATTTGCCGCGGGCAAGTTCCGAACCATGTATTGGAACAAAACAGAGTTTGCGAATGAATCAACCACTGTGATTTTCCAACCAGCAAAACCAAAGTGATGTTTAATTGTTATTTTACAAACCACTCTAACTTCAAAAAAAAGAATCATGAACCGGTCTGAATTTTTACAATTGATGGGTACGGGCACCCTCCTCGCTTGTGCGGGGTGTAGTTTAGTTTCCTGCTCCAGCAGCGATGATCCTTCACCTGGCAGCAATAACAATCCGGTCGATTTTACTTTGGATCTTTCTCTCGCCCCGAATAGTGCGCTCACAAACGTGGGAGGGTCCTTGTCAACCAATGGAATAATCATTGCCCGTTTGAGCAGCACAGATTTTACAGCAGTTGACCGGGCCTGTACACATCAAGGGACTTTGATCGATTTTCGTCCAGCCTCTTCTGACTTCCTATGCCCCAATCATGGAAGCCAATTTTCATCCACCGGAGCGGTCACAAAAGGTCCGGCAACGCGTGCCTTGCGCAGATATAATACAGAGTTCAACGGCACACTGCTTCGTATTTTTTCCTGAGTATTTCCTGATAAAAATCATATTTCTTAGGTGATAAATGTCACCAGAGGGGTTCAATAAATCCCCGACCTTTGCTTCATCAAAAGAAAAGCAAACGGTATGAAAATTGAACAGATATACACAGGCTGTCTGGCAGAGGCAGCCTACTACATCGAAAGTAACGGTGAGGCGGTTATCATTGATCCACTTCGTGAAACGGAGCCATATATCAAGCGAGCTCAAAAGGACGGTGCACGGATCAAATACATTTTAGAAACCCACTTTCATGCCGATTTTGTATCCGGGCATGTTGATCTAGGCAAAAAATCAGGAGCTACCATCGTTTTTGGCCCGACTGCAAAGCCTGGATATCCGGCTTATATAGCTCATGATGGTGAATCTCTCAGCGTAGGAAACATCACCATCAAAGTACTTCACACCCCTGGGCATACACTGGAGTCAACTACGTATCTGTTGATAGACGAAAACGGAAAAGAGCACGCTATTTTCACAGGGGACACCCTGTTTATCGGAGACGTAGGCAGACCTGATCTGGTACAGAAAGTGAAGGCTGAAATTACTCCTCAGTATTTGGCCGGGCTTTTATTTGATTCCTTGCGGACTAAAATTATGACTTTGCACGATGACGTGATGGTCTATCCGGGTCATGGAGCCGGAAGTGCGTGTGGTAAAAAAATGGACAAAGAAACAGTATCTACTGTGGGGCATCAAAAGAAATACAACTATGCTCTTCGGGCAGACATGAGCAAAGAGGAATTCATCACAGCAATTACCGATGGATTGACGGAGCCTCCGCAATACTTTCCATTCAATGTAGTGATGAATGTGACCGGTGACGTAGATACCATAGATCAGGTACTGGCGCGTGGAAATGTACCCTTGTCTCCGGAAGCGTTTGAGTCGCTACAAAAAACAACCGGTGCGTGGATTTTAGATACGCGAGCTAAGGAGTCATTTGTTCAGGCATTTATTCCAGGGTCAGTTTTTATTGGTATTGATGATTCCTTTGCGCCTTGGGTAGGAACACTCATCTCAGATTTAAAGCGCCCCTTACTGCTGGTAACAGATACCGGTCGTGAGACCGAAGTAATTACCCGATTGGCCAGAGTGGGATATGATCAGGCTTTGGGTTTTTTAAAAGGCGGATTGGAAGCGTGGATTCAGTCAGGCCGAAAGACAGATTCTATCAGCGAAGTAAGCGCTCCCGAATTTTCAGAAATCTTTATTCAAAAAAATGTACACCTGCTGGATGCCCGGAGAAAAAGTGAATACGATTCCGAGCATTTGATTGGAGCCGAAAATTTTCCATTGGATTTTATTCATCAAAATCAGGCGACACTTGATCGGGATCAGAAATACTTTATTCACTGTGCCGGAGGTTATCGATCAGTGATCCTCAGTTCCATCCTGAAAAAGTATGGATTTAAAGATATTGTCAATATCCGGGGTGGATTTAAAGAATTGTCCCAAACATCCCTGCAGCGAACACAATTGGTCCCAGCGATGACAGAACTGTAATCAGTAATAGCTTTTTTGGATTCGTCTTTTTGCGGTAAATCAATATAACTTATTGGAATGAACGTTTGTTGTAACTTTAGGAACAATAAACATTAATTACCGTATGGTCACAATTGATAACTATCTGGACAGCCATTACATCCATAGAAGTAACTGGTTACGAGCAGCTGTTTTAGGTGCAAACGATGGGATCATTTCGGTCTCCAGTCTGGCGATTGGTATTGCTGCGGCAAGTTCCAGCCGGGAGCCGATTGTATTGGCAACCGTGGCCGGACTGGTGGCGGGGGCATTATCCATGGCTGCTGGAGAATATGTCTCGGTAAGTTCTCAAATGGATACTGAAAAGGCAGACATCGAACGGGAGGCTATTGAGTTGAAGGAAATGCCTGAAGAAGAACTGGCCATTCTGGCACAGATCTATGAGAAAAGAGGGCTAAAAAAAGAAACGGCCTTACGAGTAGCCCAGGAACTTACTGAAAAAGACGCGCTGGCTGCACACGTCAGAGATGAATTAGGTATTAATGAAGTAAGTCAGGCCAATCCTATACAAGCCGCCCTGGCATCGGGTGCAGCGTTCACCGTTGGAGGTCTCATGCCTCTGTTCGCAGTTCTTTTTGCACCCATGAAAGGCATAGAATATTGGTTGTATACTTTTACCATACTATTTCTCATGACCTTAGGATCAATCGCAGCCAAAACAGGTGGTTCCAGTATTAAGAAGGCGGTTTTCCGAATCACCATCTGGGGAACGATTGCCATGGGACTGTCTGCCTTTGTTGGTTACATCTTTGGCGTGAATGTATGATTCCGGAATTCGACCATGATTTAACCTGACTTACGTCTTTTTTTGAGGATACTCAGGCTCTACCGCTTTTTTCAAAGTTTTCAAACGTTGTAAAAAATCATCTTTTACAACCTGTTAAAGTTGTTTCCAAAGCAGCCTGGAAATTCAATAATCTTTCTTTTTTACTCACTTATGACGAATCAATTCGTTTTGATGATCGCCTGAAATGCGCCTTTTTAGGCCTTTTCGGCTGAAAAATAACGAGAAATGGGCTAAGAGTGCAAAAAAGTGGGAGAAAGTGGTGTAAAGTGGGATAATTTTACTACGTTTGCTTTGGAGAGATAGACAACCACTACGTCATGACTTTCTTCACCAGCGAATACGAATGTAAACTCGATGCCAAGGGCCGGATGGCACTGCCTGCGCGTATCAAATCCCAGCTACCCCAAGGGGATAGCCAGGAATTGATTATCCGCAGAGGGTTCGAGCCTTGCCTGATCGTATACCCGCTGGTTGAGTTTAAAAAGGTCTTCTCAAAAATTTCCGGACTGAATGAGTTCAATGAAGAGTACCGAAAACTGCAACGCAATTTTTTGTCGGGTGTGGTGACGGTTGAATTGGACTCCAATGGACGGTTCCTGATTCCAAAAGCCATGCTTACCTATGCGCAGATTGATAAAGATGCCATGCTGGTAGGTACCGGTAACAAAGTGGAAATCTGGAATCCATCTACCTATGAGAAGCACCTGATCCAAGACCCTAGTGAGTTGTCAAAACTGGCGCAGAAGCATTTGGAACAATAAGTTCCGAAGCTGGAAACTGATACTGGAAAGATGAACGAAGATACCAGAATCACGAAACCAGCATCGGGCTATCATCAACCAGTAATGCTTTCTGAGTGCATGGAAGGATTAAGAATTGATCCGGCCGGCATCTATGTGGATGCAACGTTTGGAGGCGGGGGCCACAGTATGAAAATACTGGAACAACTGAAAGAAGGAAGATTGATTGCCTTTGATCAGGATGAAGATGCCCGGCATCAAGCGGAGTTGATTCACAGTCGTTCTTTTACATTTTGTCAAGCCAATTTCCGGTATTTAAAAAAGTATCTGAAGTTAAACGGGGTGACGCACGTTCATGGGGTGTTAGCCGATCTGGGGATATCCTCCCATCAGATAGATTCGCCCGCGCGTGGATTTTCTACGCGTTTTGAAGGTCCGCTGGATATGCGAATGAACGCGCAGAATACCTTGAGTGCCGCTGTGGTGCTCAATACCTACGAAGAGCGTGAACTGCACAAGATTCTGGGGATGTATGGTGAAATAAAAAATGCAAAAACCATAGCTCAGGCTATCGTTCAGCAACGCGCCTCTCAACCCTTTAGCCAAACCAGTGATCTGATCGCTGTGTTGAAACCAAAAGCTCCCCGAGGAAAGGAGTATAAATATTTCGCCCAGGTGTTTCAGGCGCTTCGCATCGAAGTAAATCAGGAGATGCAGGCACTTGAAGATTTTTTGCACCAATGTGGCGAAGTGTTGATGCCCGGTGGCCGGTTGGTCGTCATGAGTTATCATTCCCTGGAAGACCGGATGGTAAAGAACTATATCAACACCGGAAAAGTGTATGGCGAGGTGGAGAAGGATTTTTATGGGAATCAGATAAAACCCCTTCGTGCCATCCATCGCAAACCGATAGAGGCTTCGACAGAAGAAATAGAACAAAACAAACGCGCCCGCAGTGCTAAGCTTCGGATCGCAGAAAAGATATAATGACTTCGATGGTCTCACGGAGACCATCGAAGTAAGTCAAAAGAAATAAATGATGGCAGATAACAAGTTTAAAATTGAACCGGAGCGAAACAATGAAGCTCGTATCAAACCCCCGCAGGGAAATGGGAGTAGCATATTTTCAGGCTTGGAAAAGAAATTAAAACTAGAGAGCTATTTCGAAGAGGGATTTCCCGTACAGTATCTGCCGAAAGTATTGTTTGCACTGGTATTGGGGTTATTGTACATCAGCAATACGCATCATGCCGAAAAGGCGACCCGGGCCATCAGTCGGGCACAAAGCGAAGTAGAAGATTTACGGGCGGATTACACCACCCTAAAATCGGATGTGATGTTTGCCAGCAAACAAAGTGAGGTGGCGCGTAGGGTAAAGGAGTTAGGATTGAAGGAAAGCCTCCGGCCTCCTTTCAAGGTGGTGGTAAAAGATTTGGATGACTATTAATGAATATTAAGAAGTCGATATTGATTCGGGTACGCATGGCCTTTTTAGGGGTCATGCTTTTTGCTATTTGTGTGGCTGCTAAAATCGGACACATTCAGGTTGTGGAAGGTGAGAAGTGGGCGAAGATGGCCGAAGAAATCATGTTTGACTATCGAACGGTGAAAGCTACTCGCGGGAATATTTACTCCGATAACGGCAGTTTGTTAGCTACTTCCCTTCCTTTTTACAAGGTAGCCATGGATCCTACCTTGGCTAAAAAAGAAATTTTCGATAAAGGTGTAGACTCATTGGCGTGGATGTTGTCTCGTTACTTTAAGGACAAGTCCAGACAGGATTATAAAGAAATGCTGATCGATGCGCGTGCCACAGGTAAGCAGTATATCGTCCTCAATCGCAAACAGATCAATTACCAGACCAAGAAAGAAATGACAAGTTGGCCCATCTTCCGTGAGGGTCGGTACAAGGGTGGTGTCATTTTTCAGAAAATGGATGTGCGTTATCGCCCCTTTTCAAATCTTAGTCGCAGAACCATTGGTTATGTAAACGAAGATGACAAAGGAGCCGGTCTAGAATACAGTTTTAACGAGGCATTGGGAGGTCAGAACGGTGAAGCCTTGTTCCAAAAAATTGCCGGTAGTACCTGGAAGCCGGTATTTGATGCCAACAGTGTCAAAGCCGTTGATGGTATGGATATTCAAACAACGATTGACATTAATCTGCAGGATGTAGCAGAGACCTCGCTTTACCGTCATATGCAACGGCACGATGCCGATGAAGGAACGGTAGTAGTCATGGAGGTTAAAACCGGGCACATCAAGGCCATTTCGAATCTGACACGGGGTAATGGAGGAAGCTATGACGAGAAATTCAATCATGCGGTAGGAGGATCGTTAGAACCTGGATCAACTTTAAAACTGGTCACCATGATGGCTTTACTGGAGGATACCAATATCGAGTTAACCGATAGCATCAAAACAGGTAATGGTACGTATGCTTTTTACAACCGTCTGGTGAAAGATCATCACGAAGGCGGTTACGGTACAGTCAGCATCCAACAGTCATTTGAATTATCATCCAATGTGGCCATGGCGAAATTGATTGATAAACATTTTGGGCTGAAGCCAGATAAATTTATTGGATATCTCGACCGGTTAAAATTAACCAAGCCACTGGGGTTACAAATTACCGGGGAGGTATTCCCAAAAGTTCCTCGGCCGGGTGAAAAGGCCTGGAGTGGCATTTCACTTCCGTGGATGTCTTATGGATATGGCTTGGAGATGTCACCCTTGCATACGCTGACTTTATATAATGCGGTAGCGAATGATGGAGAAATGATCAAGCCTGTTTTTGTAACCTCTGTGCTAAAAGCGGATAAGGTTATAAAGACTTTTGAAACCGAAACGTTGAATGGTAAGATATGCTCTACTAAAACCTTGAACAAACTTCGTTTACTTCTGGAAGGAGTTGTAGATAATGGTACGGCTAAAAATTTAAAGGATGCTCATTACCGGATTGCCGGCAAAACAGGCACGGCACAGATCCTGGAAGATGGTCGTTACACAAAAAAGTACATAACATCTTTTGTTGGTTACTTTCCGGCTCATGCCCCCAAATACAGCGCAATCGTTGTGGTAAAAAACCCTAAAGGATGGCAACAGTATGGTAACAATGTGGCTGGTCCGGTATTCAAAGAAATCGCTGACAACATTTATGCCCGTGACTTGAATTTGCACACGGCCATGGAGAAAAAGACGGTGTTAGATCCTACTGTATTTCCAGTGATCCGTGCGGGCCGGCAGGAGGATCTCGTATTGTTGACGAACGAACTAGGTGTTTCTACTCACTCCGCTACCGAAGAAGAATATGTGAAAGCAGTGAAAACAGGTGGATCGGTTACACTTAAAAAAATTGAAATCATTCGTGGGTTGGTGCCTGATGTTTCGGGAATGACTTTCCGGGATGCCTTATATGTGTTGGAGAAAGCAGGGTTGCGTGTGGTATACCACGGTAAAGGACGCGTGTCTGAGCAATCCATTAGTCCAGGTGTCCGATTTTCGAAAGGTAGCACCATTTATGTAAAGTTGAGTTAATGACTGCTCTGAGAGATATACTATATAAAGTACATATTACTTCCACTTCCGGTGACATGAATGTGGAAGTGAGCAGTATCTTCTTTGATTCCCGAAAGGGAAAACCTCAGTCCATGTTTATTGCCATCAAGGGATTGCAATCAGATGGGCATCAGTTCATTGGTCAGGCAATCAACCTGGGGGCAACCGTTATTGTTTGCGAAAAGCTTCCAGAGGATATTTCAGAACGGGTAACGTATGTTACAGTCAAAAGTAGCGCACACTCGTTAGGTATTATCGCAAGTAACTTTTATGGTAACCCATCAGCTAAATTGAAATTGGTGGGAGTGACAGGAACCAATGGAAAGACCACCGTAGCTACATTGTTGTATAAACTGTACTCTTCCATGGGCTTTCGGTGCGGAATGTTATCCACAGTTGTGAATAGAATTGTGGATAGAGATATTCCGGCTACCCACACCACGCCTGATCCTCTTCAGATTAATCAGTTGTTGGTTCAAATGTTGGAAGCAGGTTGTACGCATTGCTTTATGGAAGTAAGTTCCCATGCAGTAGACCAGGGTCGTATCGAAGGGCTGAATTTTTCAGGAGCATTATTTACCAATATTACGCACGATCATCTGGACTATCACCGTACGTTTGAAAGCTACATACGTGCTAAAAAGGGATTTTTTGATGGATTGTCATCAGGAGCCTTTGCCCTTGTAAACGTAGATGATAAGCGTGGCATGGTAATGCTTCAGAATACAAAAGCAAAGAAGTATACTTTCGGTTTAAAGAAACCAGCTGATTTTAAAGGGAAAATTATTACCAACTCTATTGAAGGGTTGGAATTGGAAATAGGTGAACGGCATGTTTGGTTTAAGTTGATTGGTGATTTTAATGCCTACAATCTGCTAACGGTCTATGGCGCAGCCTGTTTACTGGGCGAAGATTCTGAAACCATCTTGATGAAACTGTCGGCATTGACTGGAGCCTCGGGCCGCTTTGAATTGGTATTACCTGGCTCCCGGTTTACAGCTATTGTTGATTATGCCCATACCCCCGATGCATTAAAAAATGTTTTGGAGACCATCGAACATTTTCGTTCGGGAAATGAGCAGGTGATAGCCGTGGTGGGGTGTGGTGGGAATCGGGATAAAACCAAACGCCCATTGATGGCTGCCATTGCCTGCAAGTATTCGAATAAAATCATTTTCACATCGGACAATCCACGAGATGAAGATCCGATGGAGATCATCCGGGAGATGCAGACGGGAGTGAGTCCTTCAGATGTACGTAAGACATTGGTGATGGTAGATCGTGAGGAAGCAATCAAAACCGCATGCATGCTAGCCAAAGACAAAGACATTATCC